>Ga0064013_1009_pt1 | contig 238179 bp, 192 predicted proteins | sample CrowatWCoCulture_FD_61583 | JGI IMG/M metagenome (GOLD analysis project Ga0064013, IMG submission 61583) | Marine cyanobacteria communities from the University of California, Santa Cruz, USA, analyzing cyanobacterial DNA methylation -... | ecosystem: Host-associated > Microbial > Bacteria >...
TTCGCATAATTGGACAATGGCATTTTGCCCCTGTAATCTCATGGTCTCTAAAAAACTGAACATTTGGGTGACTAACTCTGCACCCCAGTCGCTTCTTGCTCCCCCACTTACTTTGCGGTGAATGACAATGGGACGTAAAGCTCTCTCAGCATCATTATTATCTGGTTTGACTTCAGGATAAGTTAGAAAGGTGAACCACTCTTCCCAATGACGTTTGAGACGGTTAATCAATCTTTGTGCATCATAAGGCCATCCTTTTTTGGGAGTTGCTTTAAAAATCTTTTGCAGTGAGTTCTCGACTTCTGTTCTTTTGGAGCCTAAGTCTTCAAGGGTTAAATTTCGAGCATGATAATGACGATAATGGATACGGGCGGTTGCTAAAACTTGCTGTACATCGGCAGCAAATTCTCGATTCGCTTGAAAACGACTGGTTTTAAGGGACTCTAACTCTCGTTCTAAATGTGCCAGACATTTCTGTTTGGCCATCGCACTTTGTCTAAAGTAGGCACTATAGCAGTCACTGGTGAGGATGCCCTTAAAATCTGCTCCTAACAATTTCTCGACTTCTGCGGAGCTTCTAGTGGGAGCCAACATCAACACACAGACCTCATTTGATGTGGCTACCCAAACCCAATACTTGATGCCATCGATGCAATAACTGGTTTCGTCAACACATCGGATTCCTGGCTGCTGGATGTACTTTAACCACTGTTGGGTCAAGGGTTCTAAACTTTCTTGAAACCATTTGTGCATTTTGGCAAGGCTCCCTTGAGAAATGGGAATGCCAAAGACATACTCTATAAAATGTTCCTGTTTACGCCATGTAAGATTACCCCCATAGCCAAGCCAGCCCACGATGCTACTTAATCGCGCCCCATAACGGAATCCTTCTTTAACTCCCAATGGAACAGGACTGTAATCTGACCATCCACAACTAGGACATTTATAGAATCCGCGACGATATTCCCTGATTTCTATGGGTTGGTCTACTACTTCAGCCACTTGCTGGACTTTTTCGGGAACTACTTCATCTCGTTCCACTGAACCCCCACAAACAGGACAGTTTTCTAGTTCTAAAGGGACTATCTTATCGGGCTGACCAAAACCATTACGGGTCTTCCCTGGGTGGTCATATTTTGGTCCGCGTTTAAATCCTTTTTTGCGTTTCTTTTTGTCAGAAGGCTTTTTTAGTGGGTCTGATGATGGGGGGACTGAACTGTTTTTTGAGTTACGGTTTTTTAGCTTATCTCTCTCTCCTTTCAATTTTTCAATTTCTTGCTGTTGTGTAGAGATTTGTTGTTGTTGCTGGTCAATCAGTCTTTGTTGAAGAGATAACTGTTGTTGTGCCTTGACTAGCCACTCAATCATGAAGACATTGTTCGCCAACTGTTCATCGGCGATAGCTCTAACTAGCTTTGAATCAATGGTAGCATTTGTGGTCATAACCCCCACTATACATAAAAATCCCCGATTTTACCTTTATGTTGTCAAGACAGATTCTTTATTGCGGTGAGCAATTACAATCAAGGCAATCAACAACTAAAAAAAATCTGGCAAAGTTCTTTATTTTCTGATAAATTATCTGTCTTAGTGGCTGATAGTGACTACAGCCAAAAGGATTTTATTGGGGAACAAGTTAAGCATGAAGACGTAGTTACTATTACAAGAGTTAGAAGTGACCGAGTTTTTTATCGTCAATTTATTCGGGACCCAAATCAAGCCAAAACTTCGGGACATCCCCGTTAGTATGGGGATAAATTTGACCTTAAAGATGACCAAACTTGGACTGAACCTGATGAAGTTCATCATGTTCCCTTTACAACGAAAAAAGGTCGTCAATTAACAGTGACTATTTCGGGATGGAAACAGATGTTAATGAGAGGAACTAAAAACTATAAAATGAACAATCACCCCTTTACTTTACTCCAGATTGTTGTCAGAGATCAAGAAAGAAATAGTATTTGGAAACCTATGTGGCTTATTGTTATTGGTTCTCGGCGCGATGAGTTAAGTTTAGTTGATTGTTATCAGTGTTATCGACAACGTTATGACATGGAACATCTTTTTCGATTTGGTAAACAAAGATTATTGATGACATCTTATTTAACTCCCGATGTACATCATGAAGAAAATTGGTTTAAACTAACACTTCTTTCTTATGTAAATTTGTGGGCTGCCAGAAAATTAGCTGTGGTTTTACCCCGTGATTGGGAACAGTATTTGAAGACTAATAAATCTATCAAAATCACCCCTAGTCTAGTTCAAAGAGACTTTTCAAGAATAATTACGACCTTGGGGACTTTCGCCAAATTTCCCAAACGTCGAGGTTTTTCTTCCGGACGTATTAAAGGTTACAAAAAAGCCCCACGAACTCGTCATGATGTTATCAAGAAAGGGAGCAAAAAATCAACTAAAAACTTAAAAGCTCCTTAGTTTTCCTCAGAATCTATAGATTAGCCCTATTTGTTAGCCAATTTTATTGACTGATACAGAGCCGATATTTTGGGATTTTAGTTTAGCGTAAAATATACGCTAACAAACTTTTTTGTCCAAAGTCCAAGAATAACCCAACAATATCCTAATGATTATCGAGGATGGTATTATTTGGGAGAATTAATGTCTACTTTTCAGCAATATGAACAAGCGATCGCATCTTTTGACAAAGCATTACAGTTGAAACCAGATAAAGATCAACCTTGGTATAACCGAGGGGTAGCTTTATTTAACTTAGGAAGGTGGGATGAAGCGATCGCATCTTATGACAAAGCATTACAGTTGAAACCTGATAGGAGTTACGCATTGACAGATGGTTTACAATGTGCATAGTCCAAACAGAGAAAGCGATCGCTGTTAACAAAAAGCAAAAAACTGATAAAATAGAGAGGATTATAAGAACTGGAGGTAGATATCCGAACTATAACGAAGAAATCAACGGCTAAATGTCATTTAGAACTCTATACTTACTATTTAATTGCTGAATCCAAATATTCGGGTTGTAATCGTTTATCCGAGATATTTGAGGATTTATCTCATGATAGTGTTAACCGTTTTTTATTAAGAGAAAGCTATAAACCTGTTGATTTATTCAATGAATTTAAACAGCACATTGAACTGAGTGGGGGAACCTTAAGTATTGATGATACAGTCATTGAAAAACTTTATAGTAATCCTAAATTAAGTAAATTTATTGGTTATTTCTGGTCAGGAAATAAACATAAAACTATCAAAGGAATTAATTTAGTTACTTTATTATATACTGACCCTAATGGAATTTCACTCCCTCTAAATTATCGACTTTATGATAAAGAAGATGATCTGTCTAAAAATGATTATTTTCGGATGATGCTATCGGAAGTTTTAGCTTGGGGACTGAGGCCAATTTATGTAACTGGTGATAGTTGGTATTCATCTAAAGAGAACCTTAAATTTTTGAAAAAACAAGAATTAGGTTTCATGATAGGAATAGCTAAAAATCGACAAGTATCAATCGTTAAAGGACAATATCAATCCGTTGAAAGCTTAGAAATAGAGGAAAATGGGACAATTGTTTACTTAAAAGAGTTTGGCGAAGTTAAAGTATTTAAGAAACATTTCAAAAACGGGATGCTTCGTTTTTATATTTTATTTGACCAAGAAAATAAAGACTTAAGAGAAACAGATAAAACTCTATTTACTTTGTTGAAAACAACTCATTGGATTATTGAATGTTACCATCGTGCGCTCAAACAATTATGTGGTATCAATAAATTTATAGTCAGAAAATCAGAAGCTATATTGACCCATTTCTTTAGTTCTTTACGGGCTTTTATTAAACTTGAATTAATGAGAGCTAATGAGTTAATTGATAATTGGTATCAACTCCAAAGAGAATTGTCTATTGAAGTTAATCGGAATTTTATTTTAGAGCAAATAAATTTGAAATTATCAGCCTAATTTATAGATTAGTTATTGTTATTATTACGTCAATTTTAATGACTCTAATAATTAGCGATCGTTGTCTCTCTTTAAAGCTACTCATATTTAAGTTAATTTGTCAATGCGTAACTCCTACCTGATAAAGATGAAGCTTGGAATAACCGAGGGAATGCTTTATATAACTTAGGAAGGTTGGATGAAGCGATCGCATCCTATGACAAAGCATTACAGTTGAAACCAGATGATGATGAAGCTTGGAATAACCGAGGGTTAGCTTTAGATAACTTAGGAAGGTTCGATGAAGCGATCGCATCTTATGACAAAGCATTACAGTTGAAACCAGATTTTCATGAAGCTTGGAATAACCGAGGGATAGCTTTAGGTAACTTAGGAAGGTTCGATGAAGCGATCGCATCTTATGACAAAGCATTACAGTTGAAACCAGATTTTCATGAAGCTTGGAATAACCGAGGGATAGCAGCAAGTTTATCAACTGCAAGTGAAGGGTATATATTACGGGTAGAAAGTCAATTTATAGATACATTTCAACTGGAATTAACCGACGCTTCCAGACAACTAATTAACTATTTTCAATCCCTAGAAACAGGAGATTTTGGTGATCTCATTTCTTTTTTACAACAACCCAACTCAGACAAGTTAATACAATTTCTTAATCAATCTCAACTACAGTCAATTTCTCGGTTGAACCCTGAGTTAAATATACGGGGATACGAAGGACGATTAATTAGTTATCGCTACCCCTTAAATAAACATATTTATCAAGACAGTCACCCCGAAGGATGGGGATATTTACATCATAAAATTGGGGTAGCGCAATATAAACACCAAGAATATTATAACGCTATTAATAGTTATCATTGTGCCTTAGAAACTTTAACCATTGAACAGTTCCCCGAATTACGCTTAGAAGTGATTCAAGATTTAGTTAAAGTTTATTTAGCAAAGGGAGATAAAGACAACGCTGATGATTATTTATTCCAAGGATTACAACTACTCAATCAATTATTAGATCAGGTTCCCATTGAAGGCAAAACCCAAAGATTAAGACTAGAAGCCAAATTTTTAACCTTTCGTCAACTAACCGTTAATGTTCTTTTAGAGAAAGGAGAAATTATCGAAGCATTACGCAACTCAGAATTAGAGAAAAATCGGCGTTTAACTCATATTCTCGAAGGATATAAAACAGAAAATAAACTAAAAACAACCTCTAATATTTATCCCAGTTATGAACAAATACAAAGCTTATTGACTCCTGAGAAAGCAATTATTTACTGGTTTAATAGTCCAATGGGATTAATTACTTTCATTATCAAGCAGAATGAGTTAATACCATTAAACCTATCAAAAAACTCCCCCCTTACTAAGGGGGGTTGGGGGGGATCACTCGAAAAATGGATAAAAGAATGGGACGAAGATTATCAAGACTATAGAAGTAAACAAGATGAAGAGAAAGAAGACAAAAAAGAGCATCCTTGGCGAATTAATATCAGCGATCGCCTAGAAAACTTAAAAAACATCTTAGGTATTTCTGAGATAGAAAAAGACTTAAAAGATATTAAAGAATTAATCTTAATTCCCCATCAAGACTTACATAGATTACCCTTACATTACTTATTCAATAATAAAAATTGGATAATATCTTATCTTCCCAGTTTACAAATAGGTTTAAACTTGAAACAAAAACAACAACAATTAAACAATGGTGAAAGAGAATCATTATTAAGTATATAAAACCCCAGAGAAGATTTAGTATTTTCTGAAATAGAATCTGGCATCATTAACACATACTTTGCTACAATAGAACCATCCATCACTACTATTGAGGACTTTAAGAATGCTATTCCTAACCATACTCACTTTCATTTTACCGGTCACGGTAATTATATTTTTGATGATCCCAAAAGATCAGCTTTAGAATTCGCTAATTATAATCAACTAACTGCTTATGAAATAAGTCATCTTGACTTTAATTCTTATGAGTTAATAACCCTTTCTGCTTGCGAAACCGCCTTAAATGGAAAGCAAACCATTAACAGTGAATATGTAGGGTTAGTTAGTGCATTTCTCAAGAGTGGTGCCAACTGTGTTGTTAGTACCCTCTGGACAGTTGATGAAACTTCTAGCGCATGGTTAATGATTTATTTTTATCAACAATATTGTGCAGGAGTTACCCCAAAAATTGCTCTAGAGAATGCACAAACTTGGTTAAAAGATGTGAATAATCAAGAATTAGGTATCTGGTTAACTAAACTTTTAAAATATGGAAAAAGTAAAAAAGTTAATGGTGATATACTACGTTCAATAGAAGATGAAATTAATAAACATAATGAACGAAATTTCAATAGTAAACCGTATGAAGAGTCTTATTATTGGTTAGGATTTATTGTCCATCAATTATAAATTATGGTATAATAAAAACAAATAATCCTACTTGTTATACCATTTTCATAAACTTAGACTACATAAATTTATATTGTAGGGGCCAACGGCCGTTGACCCCTACACCGGATGTGTAGCCAGACTTTAGGAAATTGGTGTTAGGAGAAAACCATGACTCAACCATCTAAACCACTAAAACCAACTCAAAAAATAACCTTAGACGCTTTAAAAATTGCTATTCAGCGTATTAATATTGAGCAACTTCCTGAAGATTTCAGGGAAAAAATAAATAGTATTGAAACAGAATCATCAGAATATAATTATCAAGTCATTGATGAAATAATAGCATCGATTGAAAATATTTCTGATTTTAATTATGCTTATAAAAAAGCTAGACAGGAATTAGCAGAAAAATATAATAGCCAAGAAAAAACTAAAACAGCAAGTACCTATCCTTCAACTTATTCTCCTTCTAATACATCTCATTCTCCGGCAAAAAACACGCAAAAGATTAATCCTAAAGCATTATTTATTTTGCAAGAATTAGAAGATTATCCCTTGACATTAGAAGACTTAAAATATCGTTTAGAATTATCTTCATCGGAAGTTCTTGAAATTGTCAGAAAACTCTGGAATGAAAAGAAAATAAATAAAGTTTCTGGCAATATTTGGTATAGTGTTTTTCCTATCACTAAACGAGGAATATTAGACATTCAAGAAGATGATTCAGAAACCTATTTTACTGTAACATCCCTTGGTAAAATAGAACTTCGTACCTCGAGTAATTCTCGTTTATAAAAAAAATAATGGAACAGAATTCTACAGGATCTATATTAGTTTTAATTCCTTATTTGCTTATAGGAATTATTGCAGGAATTATTAATGCTGTTAATGCTTGGATAAAATTAGAGGGAAAATATCTTTATTATATCTTTTTTCAACCATTAACAACCTTCCTTTTTTGGGGATGGTTATTAATTCAAATTTATGTTCCTGCACAGATTTACTGGTGGATACTTACCGGAATTTTTCCTAAAAAACCTGATATAAATCCAATATTTATTATAACGGTAGTTATTTATGGAATCTCTTTCCAGTCGTTACTTGAATATATAGAGGAACAAGCTTTAGCCCCTCGTAATTTAAGCATCATAGTTAATTGGGTTGATAATTTGTTAGAATACTATCTAAAGGCAACACAATTAGCCAAAACCTCCGACTTTTGGAAAAGTTTAGAAGAGGAAATGAAAGAAATAAAGAAAGAAAATTTATTATCAGGACTTGAATATCTTGAAGATTACTATTTTGACGGAAAGTATAACAGACTAAATAAGGATCAATATCAAGGGTTTCAAAATAAATTAACAGAAATTAAACAAGAAAATGATATTAGTCTTCAATCTAAAAAATTAGTTAAAACTTTGCTTAAAGGAAAGATACCTCGGCGACATTTACCTAACGTTTTAAGACAATTTAAACTTTCCCCTAAATTCATCAATAAATATTTTAAACAGTCTTAATCTTCCAAGTTAAGGTAAATACTTTTGGACAACACTCCAACCGCTTAAACTTACCATAACAAAGCCAAGAAATAAGATAATATTACTGCCAATATGTAACCAGCGCATTCTGGGTTTTTCTGGACTTATTTGTGTAGCAGCAGCAGCAGAAATTAACACTAAAATAACAGTGAATAATCCAGCAATTAAATGAGGAGAATGACCTAAACTACCGTAATGTCCTAAAGTTCCTACCAAACCAATAACTAATAATATTAACACCAATGCCACCATAATCGCCCCAGTGATATAATGGGCAGGACGTAACCATAAAGGGGAAAAAGCTTGAGTATTTCGGCGATAAAACATCCATCCCCCCGACATTCCCAATAATAAATAGGCGAATAAAGATAAACCCATTGACCAAGCAGCTATTTTCCATAGCCATAAAAAAGATGGTAAATTCATAGTATCAAAAATCACTTCTAACTCCCCCTCCTATTCCCCTCTTTGGATAGGTTAGAGATGGGTTGACTCCATTAACCTGAGTTCGATATAAGGAAATTTATAGACAACTGGTCTTTCATCAATAGTCTTAAACCCTGATTATCTCATGGAAAAAACTCCGAACTCCGAACTCCGAACTCCGAACTCCGAACTCAGGTAATTAACTCTCCTCACCCACTGATTATTTTACCTGATAACTGATAACTGATAACTGATAACCCAAAAAAAAAGCCCCAAAGGGGCGATCTCAGCTAGAATTTTTCAATCATGAATTGTCATTATGAGACTTTCTAAACTAATGCAGCGTTTAAATCCGACGCTGGAGAATTCTGTTTATCACTTGTTTGTATAGTTTGCTTTTTATCAGTCAAAGCAGTAGTAGAAACAAATTCTTCCTCTATTTCGTTATCGTTTCCGTCACTTATAGAAAGACGTTCACAAGGAATGGTATCTGAAAGAATGGCACTAGCCATCATTCCTGTATGGACTTCTAGTTGCGCCTGGGGTAAAGCTTCAAACACAAGGCGTTGTCCTGGAAAAACAACTCTCTCAAAGTACCAGTTTTCTATGTTGGTAATGCGAGCAACTTGGATCTGACTGGTAGCGTTTACATAACAGCAAAGTAGTACATTTCTTTGCCCAGTGGGGACGGGATCAAGGATCTGAGCCATAATAATTGAGGCAATTTAGTTTCTGATTGTTCATTTCTCCCTTACCCTAACATCGAGCGATCCCCGTTAGCTGTAATCAATATTACAATCAATACTTTTCCTATACACCATCTCATGCCATCACACTCTTATGCTATAATGCGAAGTCTGTTCTGAAGTCAAAATTTCGAGTATTCTGACTTAAGCAAAAAGCCCTATTATTCGAGCTATTAGCCGAATCGCCCCCCTAAATTTTCGACGGGTTAGCTGGTAAAAATATCCCCAAGGTTAAGAGATATTACAAGTTTTAAGTTACCCTTATTCTGCAACATAACTTTACAAAGACGGGGATCGCCCAATTGACGGGAGTTCTCAATTATGTGTATCCATATTTCAATTGAAAGTTTGGGGAGACTGGGGAAGTGTGGGGACTATTTACATTTTTATGTTCACTCCATCAGACCCCTTCTGTGACAAAAATTGATATTATATATAAAACATTGTAAATAAATATTACGGTTTCATTAATGTACTTATACTATACCCTGGGATTTATCGCCGTCGTCTTAGTCATAGGTGTTGTTGTCTATCTTGTAACACCTCGCAGTTATGAATCATCTGACACAGTAGCCACTTCTTACGACGAATGGACTCAAGACGGAATTTTAGAATTTTATTGGGGAGAACACATTCATTTAGGTCATTATGGTTCACCACCAAGAAGCAAAGATTTCTTAGAAGCAAAAGCTGATTTTGTTCACGAAATGGTCAAATGGGGTGGTTTAGACAAATTACCTCGCGGTACAACCGTTTTAGACGTTGGCTGTGGTATTGGTGGCAGTAGTCGGATTTTAGCCAAAGCATACGGGTTTGAGACAACAGGAGTTACCATCAGTCCCAAACAAGTACAACGGGCCACCGAATTAACCCCCGAAGATGTTACTGCCAAATTCCAGGTAGATGACGCTTTAAATCTCTCTTTCCCAGATAACAGTTTTGATGTGGTTTGGTCCATTGAAGCTGGTCCCCATATGCCAGACAAAGCTAAATATGCCCAAGAGATGGTGCGAGTTTTAAAACCTGGTGGCCTTTTAGTAGTAGCAGACTGGAACCAACGGGATGACCGTCAAAAACCCCTGAATTTCTGGGAAAAACCAGTGATGCGTCAACTCTTAGACCAATGGTCACACCCTTCATTTTCCAGTATCGAAGGCTTTTCTGAACAAATCGCAGCCACAGGATTAATCGAAGGAGAAGTTATCACCGCAGATTGGACAAAAGAAACCCTACCCTCTTGGTTAGAATCCATTTGGCAAGGAATTGTTCGACCCCAAGGTTTAATTAAGTTCGGTTTCTCAGGATTCATTAAATCTTTAAGAGAAGTTCCCACTATGTTATTGATGCGATTGGGATTTGGTGCTGGTTTGTGTCGTTTTGGAATGTTCCGCGCCATTAAATCTCCTTCTGTTTCCCAGTCAACCCAGACTGCAAAAGGTGAAACAGTAAACGTTTAAACAATTTTGTATCAGCTAATCAACTAACATAGATTTGAAAGGACTAGGGACTGAATCAAGGTTTTTCAGTCCCTTTCCCTTAGCAAGTCTTGAAAAATATTGTCCTCAAGGAAGGGTAAAAGTATGACAATGTTTGGTTTTTTGGGTGGTACAATCATGTCCGTTGACTCTGGTTATAAGGTTTTGCCTCATCCCAAACCGGATAAAATTTATCCTCGATTAAGTGATGCTAAATGGTTTTTGGCGGTGAGATGGTGTGATACCCTTCCTACTCCGGCCGGTATTATTAATAACACTGGAGAATTAGCTTTTCTTAATCAATTTGTTTTGACTATGGGAGAAAAAAACTTTATTCCTCAACAAGATAGATTAAATATATTTACTCGATGTATGTCTCTCTTACCTAACGAAACAGTTAACTATGAATTGCCAAATCAAAACCGCATTTTAGAAATACGAGGATTAGAAATCGATGCTCGTTACGGTAAAGTTGCTCTAGTTAGGGAATTATCCAAAGAATCGACTACAATTTAAACAAAGATATTATGCAAGACGAAATTACAATCATTGGTGCTGGTATTGGTGGTTTAACTTTAGCTGCTGCCTTAGAAAAAAAACACATCCCTTTTCAACTATACGAACAAGCAAACTCTTTTGAAGCCTTAGGATATGGTATTCAAGTTAGTCCTAATATTGTTAGAGTATTATGGGCATTAGGTCTAGAAAAAGAGCTAGAAAATATATCTCATCGTTGTTTAGGTTTTGAGTTGCGATCGTTTAACTCCGATAATATTTTAGCAAAATGGCAAATTGATAATAAGATACCCTATTATCAATGTAGAAGAGCAGATTTGCATCAATTATTATTCGATTCTATTGAAGATAAAAATAGAATTCATTTCTCACAGCGTTTGGAATCATTCCAACAAAAAGATCATAAAATATCCCTCCACTGGCAAAATTCTCAACCCACAACCACCACTGCATTAGTTGCGGCCGATGGGGTTCGTTCTCAGGTTAGGCGATCACTTTTTCCTGGAAATAAAGCTCAATACGCTGGTTACGCTGCTTACAGGGCAATTTTACCCTTTAAAGACAAATATCGTCCCTTATGGGGTAAAGCAACGGTTTGGATGGGGGAAAATCATCACGTGGTGGTCTATCCTAATGGTAATCAAGAAAATTCAACCCCTTGGCTTAATTTGGTCTTAGTAGTCAAAGATGCCAACTGGAATGAACAAGGCTGGAGTATTCCGGCAGATAAGCAAGCAGTTGCGCAAGATTTTGTCAATCAATCAGAGGAACTCAAAGAAATTTTAGAGGATATGATAGCAAGTCCCGAACCTTGTTTTAAATGGGGCTTATTTATCCATCAACCCCTACCCTATTGGTCACAAGGTAAGGTCACCTTATTAGGGGATGCGGCACACCCAATGCTTCCTTTTCAGGCCCAAGGTGCAGCTATGGCCATAGAGGATGCTTATGTATTAGCTGAATATTTAGGGAAGGAAAAGGAGATAGAAAAAGCTTTTATTAAGTATCAACAAACCCGTCTTAAAAGGGCTACAAAAGTGCAACAAGTCTCTAGAAATAATGCTGATATTTTCCACGCATCAGGAGTTAAAGCACTGATTAGAAACTTTGGTCTCGGTTTGGTTTCAGCTACTGTTCCTAATTTACTTAATCAAAAAACAGCTTGGATTTACGATTATGATATACTGTCAAATTAAGTTAATAACTTTCCCATATTTATGGTCAGAAGAAACATTCATAACTCGTAGGGTGGGTTAGGCGCACGGTTGATTTTGATGAAAACATAATAAGTTTTTATCTATGCCGTAACCCACCGTTTTAGGTATGTAGTCTATTACCGTTATCCTAAGACATTCAATCTCTCAATATTCTTTGTATAGCGCAATAGCAACATAATCGATGCTTGAAAGCATACCTCAAGATTAGTTGTTTAGTTTTTGTCAAGTCTAATTTATAAATATTTACAGATAGGTTGTTTGTATTAACTTAATTTTCAAGCATCATCAAACCATTATTTTAGAAAAATGAAGATTGTTGTACTTTGCCGGTTAAAATAATTAAAATGTTGCTTTTTATAGCAGTCAATAACTAGCAAAAAAGAATCACTAAAAAACATGAGTGAAATTGAAACAGGAAGAATGTTATTGTCCCACAATTTTGATATCTCCAATGATATCTTTCCTGAGTTAAGTTTGCAGGAGTTTACCCAAGTCTTTATTGATGGTTTGAGTCAATATGATGGGGTGAAATGTCGTCAAGTAAATCATCCTCATTGGATGGTAGAAATTTTGTTTCCTAAAAATAGTTTTTCTCCTCCACAGATAGGAGAAATATGTGCAGATGCTTTAGTTAGTAAGCGTATGAGTCATAAAAATAAGGATGATAGTTTTCCTGATATTTTGCTCTTAGCTGGAGTAAAGACAACACCACCTTTAAGTAATTCTCCTGACACATTACAAACTGGGGAATGGGGAGTTGATGTAGTAGAAACTGCTTCGGCAGAAAGGTTTTTAAACGAGTTAGGATGGGAGGAAAAAACCGCAGGGAAAACTATTGATGATGTCTTTAGAGTTGAAAGATTGAAGTCTTAATTTTTTCGTCCTAACCATAATGCCTATTGCTATAGCAAACGTTATTTTACTTATATTCTTTTGTACCTTTTGGACAACTAAAGTAACGTTTTTCATTTCTTACAGTCATAACTGGTAAAGGTATATCTTCAATTTTGGCAACGGGATCATTAGTGATGCAAATAACCTTGTTAGAATTGTATTCTAGCCCATGGAAATGAAATATTCCTATAACTGCTGGAGTCCATGGATTAGTTTTTTTCGGAAGACCATAAGTTATGATTGTAAAATTATCAATTTGATGATAATCGTAGGCGAAGTAATCTGAAAAAGGAGTTTTAGCATAGTCTCCATTAGAGGAATTAAAATGTCTTTCATACAATTTTAGAGTTCTTTCCATTGTTTCTAAGTCCGTTGGGATTCTACGTCTCAAAGTTAAATATTTATGTTGAGAACGTAATATACGCTTCATTTCCATTGGTAAAAAATGAACTACCTTTTGAGGAATCAAATATTTTTGATAAGTAAGATATAATAGTCCCGTAGAAAATAATAAAAGACTACTGATCATTAACTTCTTTAAAAAGTAATTTTCCGGTTTTTGCTCTTTTTGACTATTAACTTTTAAAATTAATTGTAATTGTTCGTAAGCTTGACGAGATGATTGTATTCGCTTTTCTGGAATAGGATTAATTAATTGATCTAACCAAGCGGTTAAATTAGGACTTAATTCGATTTCATGACTGAACTGTAAACGATTATTATGTAGCAGATCCGATGGATTTTTTCCTGTTAATAATTGGAGCAAAGTTGCCCCTAGAGCGTATAAATCTGAGGCCGGTATTGCTTGACCCCATAATTGTTCTGGAGGTGCATAACCATTGGAGCCAACAATAGTAAATGTTACACCTTCTTGTCGTGTTTTATCTTGAACTGCTCCAAAATCAACTAAATAGATATGACCATCTTCTCCCAAAATTAGGTTACTAGGTTTAATATCTCGGTGAATAATAGGAGGATTTAACTCATGTAAATATATTAAAATTTCTAGAATTTCTGAAGCAATACGACACACCTGTTTATCCGTCATTTGAAGATTTTTATCTAGCCATTGTTTTAAGGATATTCCAGGTATATAATCTTGTACTGTTACCAACCAAGTCAAGTCAGATTCTTCTTTTTTATCTAGGGTAAAATAATCTCTATAATGGGGAATTCTCTCGTGTTCTAATGTTTTAATAACTTGCGCTTCTCTTTCAAATAATTTAATCGCTTCCCAACTAACATTTGAGTTAACCGCTAACAGTTTAATTATTACTTCTTCCGTTGGGGATGTCTGTAAATCAATTACTTTCCATGTCTTTCGACCCGCATATTGACTTAATTTTTCCTTTAATTGATAGCGTTGATTGAGAATAGTGTCAAGAGTTAACATAATAATTATTGATAAGAGTAATTAGGTTCAAATTTCAACAGCGTTACTATCTTGAAAGGTTTCAATAGTGTATTTTTGAGCTATAGAATTATTAATTGTTTCTAAACGATTGTTTAGATAATGACTTACCCATAACTTTTCTTGATGGGATAGGAATAAATAATATTTTTCTTTTCTTTTTGATTTCTTTTCCTGAATAATTAAATTGTTAAATTTGTCAATGTAAAAGAATTGCAGTTGAGAAATATGGTAGGATTTTGTTTGTGAAAAATTAGTGAAACTTTTTGTTAGTCTAACTAACTTATAATCTGAATATATATTGATATTATAGTGAGTAAATCGACCAACTTTTATCAAAAATAGACTACTCAAATTATTTATTAAACGAGAGAATATAGGATGAGAGAATATTCTATTAAATACTTGTTGTATCCTCTCCAATAACTTATTTATTAATTTCAATTCTAGCTTAAACAAAATCAACACTAGGTAAGAACAAAATAGATAAATACCTATAAAGATAGAAATACTCAAGAAGCTTCGCAAAATCATCAGAAAAAAGATCATTGCTATTTGGGGAAGATATGTCTTTTTAAATTTTCTATATAATTTTCTAGACAAGTATCTTATTTTTCTATACCTTTTCTGAAAATTGTAAATAATAAGTAGGCCAGGTGACAGAATTATATGAGTAACAAACAAAAAATGAAAAATTGCTGTAACCGTAATAATAAAATAACTAAATACTTGAAACATATTCAAGAAAAATAAGACCAAGCTTACTGTTATCACAGTCACCAAAATAATTCCTGATATTTTCAGCAAATCTAAAACAAGAGTTGCAATCTTGGGAATTAAATTTTTGGCATTAAAAGAGAAATTTAATAGTTTTCCAGGAATGGATAGAATAGCTTGATGAGAAGATTCTTGTATTTGTATTTTACTCTCAAAAGGTAAAACAACAGGATTTAAACTATCTTTGGGTAAACGTTTAGTATTCAGAGAAATTAACGCCTTTTCTGCGGATTGAAAACGACTGTTTAAATCAGGATCGATTAAGCGATTAATCCACTTAATAAAAAAAGCGTCAATACTCAGGCGATCGCTAAATTGAATTCTTAAATTATCCTGGGGTAAATTAACAGGAGAAACCCCTGTCAGTAAGTGAATTAAAGTCGCCCCTAAACCATATAAATCAGATGCAGGAACAGCTTTTCCCCATAACTGTTCTAGGGGTGCATAACCAGTTGTTCCCACAACAGTAAAGGTAACACCCTCAATAGCAGCAGCATTTTGAACCGCCCCAAAATCGACTAAGAAAATTTGCTCATCTTCAGTAAAAATTAAATTACTCGGTTTAATATCTCTGTGTAAAATAGGCGGAGAAAACTCGTGTAAATATTGGAGAATTTCTAGAATTTGAATAGCAATATTATTGACCTGTTCTTCTGTAAAGTGTTTTCCTTCTTCTAAAAACTGTTGTAACGTTTTCCCAGGAATATACTCTTGAACTAAGCCAAACCAGCAAAGACTCTCCTCTGCCTTCTTTTCTATAGTAAAATAATCGTAGTAACTGGGTATTTTAGGATGGTTGAGTTGTTTGAGAACATCTCCCTCCCGTTCAAATAATTTATAATCATCCCAGTGCATCTCGGGATGAAAAGCTAATAATTTAACAATAACAGATGTATTTTGAGATGAAATAAGATCCGTGACCAACCAAGTTTGACGACCCGCATTATTGGCCAAACATTGAGTTAGTTGATAGCGATCGCAAAAAATTTGTTGAGGTTGCAACATAGGGATAATATCCCTTAAATTTTAAAGTCATAGTCAGTATTCCCAAAATTATCCCCAATCCCAACACTACCGAAAAAATATCTAGGGGTCAACGGCCGTTGACCCCTACAAAGTCATATTTACCCAAATGTAAAGTTTGAAGAAGAAAATGGGCAACTTAAGTATGGACCATATACTCAGTTATCCCCAATAATTCCTATGAGAGATAAAATTGTTGCCCTCACAGATAATCTTAGTCGCACTATAGTAGGTAAAGAAAAGCCCATTCGTCTTGTTATCGTCGCTTTATTAAGTGGGGGACACGCATTACTAGAAGATGTCCCAGGTGTGGGGAAAACCCTCCTAGCTAAGTCCTTGGCCCGTTCCATTAGCGGACGCTTTCAAAGGGTTCAATGTACCCCTGACTTACTCCCCACCGATGTAACCGGAACCAATAGATGGAACCCCAATAGTCGAGAATTTGAATTTTTACCCGGCCCTGTATTTGCTAACGTCTTACTAGCTGACGAAATTAACCGTGCTACTCCTAGAACCCAGTCTGCACTGCTAGAAGTGATGGAAGAAAAACAAGTAACCGTCGATGGAGAAGCTCGTCAAGTCCCTAAACCCTTCTTTGTCATCGCTACTCAAAACCCCGTAGAGTCTCAAGGAACCTTTCCTTTACCCGAAGCTCAAATGGATCGCTTTACAATTTCTTTAAGTATGGGTTATCCTAGTGAAGCCGAAGAACTGCAAATGTTACAAAAACAACTGCAACAAGCTCAGGTTGAGGAACTAAAACCCTGTATTTCCTTAGAAGATGTACAAGAGTTACAACGTTTAACCAGCTTGGTGAAAGTCGCTCCATCCCTACAGCAATATATGCTCAGTGTTGTTCGAGCAACCCGTAGCGATGATGATATCAGTTTAGGGGTAAGTCCTCGGGGAACCGTAGCTTTACAACGGGCAACCCAAGCAGTGGCATTCCTCGAAGAAAGAGATTATGCTACCCCCGACGACGTTAAATTTATCGCCCCTCACGTCCTCTCCCATCGTCTCATCGTCTCCAATGGCCGTCAACCTCACGCCATCATGGAACGGTTATTGCGATCGCAGGTAGTAGAACCCGAACTAATGGCGGCTTAGAAATTTAAAATTTTATAACATACCGCAAGGAATTTGGCAAGATTCCTTGCAATTTCTTTACCCAATGATTAAAATAGTTTACATAAGTTTACAAGAGGCTCAGAAATATGAGTAACACGATCATCGAACTTCTTACCATCGCTGTCATTGCTATGGCCTTCAGAAGTAAACCATCTCAGAGAAAAGCTGAGTCGGAGATGATTCCCATACCTGTAAATGATCAAATAAGGAAAAGTTAAACTATGTTAGAAAAGTTAATCATTTTTTTACAAGACGAATTAAACATTCCGGCCGAAGAAGTTAATTTAGCCTTACGGCACACCCAGGCTATCCCTGCTCAAGTACCGATGCAGTTATGGAAATACGGCCTTATTGATATCACTCAATTAGAACAGATTTTTGATTGGTTAGATTAATATTGCTTTTTAACAGCACAGAAAACTAAATTTAATTTAATTCTTGCCTTCCCTCTAATGCTCTAGCCAAGGTGACCTCATCAGCATATTCTAAGTCACCTCCCATAGGCAAACCGAAAGCAATACGAGTTACTTTGGTAAACGGTTTAAGTAATTGACCTATATATAGGCTCGTGGTTTCCCCTTCCACCGTGGGACTGATAGCTAAAATAACCTCTTTGACTCCTTCTTGAGTCACTCGCCGCACCAGGGGTTGAATATAAAGCTGTTCTGGTCCAATACCGTCCATAGGAGACATGACACCCCCTAAAACGTGGTATTTTCCCCTATATTCTCGGGTTTTTTCCAAAGCAATAACGTCACGAGCATCTGCTACGACACATATTGTTTGTGAGTCACGGTTAGGGTTACGACAGATATCACAGATAGGCTGCTCAGAAAAATGGAAACAAACTTTACATAAACCCACTCGCTTCTTCGCATCAATTAAAGCTTTAGCGAGGGCTTGAATTTCGTTATCAGGCCGTTTAAGAATATGCAAAGCCAGACGTTGGGCTGTTTTTGGTCCAACCCCTGGCAACCTTTGTAATTGTTCGATTAAACGAGCTAAAGGAGGTGTATAGATAAGGCTTTTCTCCAAATTTAACTAAATAAATAAAAGGTTAGAGAACATTAATTTTTGAATTTAGAGTTTACTCATCGGTTTCTTTATTATCTGTTGTTGGTTTTTTCGGTTTATCTGTTTTTCTAGGAGGTTTTTTATTTCCCCGGGGAGGTGCTTGACCATCAGCAGTTGCCTTAATAGGTTTCTTATATCGTGGAATCTTCTTGGTGGGGGGTTCTAGGTCTTTATCCCATCCCCAACAGTTACGAGAGGGGATAAATTTAAAATTCCCTTGAACAAACCAACGAGGGGGTAAATCTTCCTTAGCTATTTTGGGGTTAAAGCGGAAAGGTTTAGCCTCATCCTCTCGTCGCATCAAAACCGGAAGATGAGAAGCTTTAAATTTGCCTTTGGGATCATTGGCATTTTGATTACGATAGACAGAAATCACTGGGGTTCTGACTTGGGGGACAAACTGCCAAACCCCTCTAAATTTGAATATGCCTGGTTGTTCTTCCCAAGGGTTTTCATCTTCCCAGGCAGCTACTTGAAAATAAATTTGAGGATCTTTGCGAGGAATCATTAAACATTTGGGATAGACTCGCAAAAATAAAGTTTTGTCGGGGTTAGCCGCCATTTGCTTGAGCCAAGCTTGATAGCGATAACCAGCAATAAATAATTTATAGCGTTTTCCCCCTAAACGGAGCAAAAAGTTCCCCTCCTCATCTTGTTCCGGTTTCCCTTTCAGGGTTCCGATCGCTTGAAAAAGAGTAGGATTTTCCTCAATTTCGGGTTCAGGGGGTGAAGTTTCTTCGGATTGAACGGGTTGTGAGACCTCAGTAGTGAGTTCTTCAGGGGCAGACATTTTGGCGTTTCCCAATGGTATTTGGTGGTTTATCTAACGAAATTTATATAAATCATAAACCCCTATTTAGAATAAGTCTAGGGGTGTTATAATGAATACTTTGACCATAATATCGTTAAACCCCGAATAATAGATATTTAGGAGATTAATTATTCATTAGAAATTATGTATTGTTTGGGCTTAATAAGTGGCACTTCCGTAGATAGTATCGATGCTGCCTTAGTAAAGATTACTGGAAAAGAATTAGATTTAAACATTGAACTTTTATCTGGGATTAATCATGATTATCCAGACAAACTTAGAGCAACCATTTTGGAAGTGGCAGGGGGAAAACCCTTATCAATGGAAGCTTATGCCCAATTAGATGAAGCAATTGCTTTGTGTTTTGTCGAAGCAGTCGATAAAATTAAGCAGAACCATCCTAACATAGAATTAATTGGCTCCCACGGACAAACTGTTTATCATCGTCCCCCAAACCAAGAAAACATCGGCTATACCCTACAATTAGGCAGAGGAGAAATAATTGCCAATTTAACAGGAATTACTACCGTTAATAATTTTAGAGTCGCTGATATAGCAGCCGGAGGACAAGGCGCACCATTAGTATCTAAAATCGATGCCTATTTATTGAGCGATCCTGAGAAATATCGTTGTGTACAAAATATTGGTGGTATTGGTAACGTCACCTATTTACCAGCAAAAAAAGAAGATAATTGGCAAAAAAAGGTAATGGGATGGGATACGGGACCAGGTAATATGTTGATTGACTTAGCTGTCCAAAAATTTAGCAATGGGGAAAAAAACTACGACAAAAATGGAGAATGGGCAGCCCAAGGAAATCCATATTTAGAATTAATTGAAAAGTGGTTGAAACATGATTTTTTCCAGCAGCCGCCCCCTAAATCAACCGGTAGAGAATTATTCGGAGCAGACTATTTAGAACAGTGTTGGCAAGATGCACAGAAATATAATTTACCAGAAACAGACTTTTTAGCTACCATAACCGATTTAACCGCAGCTTCCATCGCCCATAATTATCAACAATTTATTAAACACCCCATCGACGAAATTTTGTTATGTGGAGGAGGCTCCCTTAACCTATACTTAAAAAAGAGGATTCAAGCTCATTTCCCTGGCTCAACCGCAGTCAGAACCACCGATGAAGTGGGGATGAATAGTGATTTTAAAGAGGCGATCGCCTTCGCCATCTTAGCCTATTGGCGATACGTGAGTAAGCTTCCAGGAAATTTACCCCAGGTGACAGGAGCAAAACAAGAGAGATTACTAGGTGATATTCACTATCCCCTCTAAAAAATGTTAAGGGCTGTTAGTTTTCTGTAAATATAGGGAAATCTAAATTAGAGAAACCTAAGAGTGATAACCGTTAGAGGAGTCAATCAGAAAAATAATCTTTTCTGAACCTTGAAACCGGACAAACTTGCCTTTAATTAGGCTTATCAAATCGACTTGATTTTTTCCACCATAGGATCTCAAATTTTATCGTTAAGGAGATTAAGGAGTGGTATTTTGGCTCATAGCTTTTTAATAGAAGCCGGACGCTGGACAATTGAGGGAAACTGGCTCGAACGCAATGAAATGCCCCTACCCGTCAAAGGGAAAAGTATCGTGGCTTGGAGTAATGATAATTGGTTCACCATGGTAACAAAATTGGTATTTCCCCAAAGCGATCGCCCCGAAATTGCCTTTCAATATCGAGGACACCTTAGTGGAGAAGAACGAGAATATACCTATGTTCTTCAACAAAGTGTCTTAGGGAAAGTAGAAGGAGAAGGATGGATCGGACCAGACTCCATTATTCAACGCTATTGGGTTTTAGGCGATGGCCAACGGCGCAGTGGCTTTGAAACCTTTTACCGCCTTAATAATAATACTTATCATTTCTCTGGAGGTCTGCTCAGAGGTCATTACCTGACTAGCACCATGGAAGCGATATTTGAACGTCAATTGTGATTGTAATAATCTCCCTTGAAACCCCGTTTTTCCTAAGTTTTAATTCTTATCTTGTTCTCACTATTAATGAATCATTATGAATCCCCCAGTTACCATGAAAGAAACTCATCAACGTCGCTTATTAGCTAACCGCTATCAACTCATCGATATGGTTGGGAGTGGGGCGATGGGTCAAGTGTATCGTGCTGAAGATAAACTACTTGGTGGTGTCACCGTTGCGGTGAAATTTTTGTCTCAAGCTTTGCTCAACAGTAAAATGCGCGATCGTTTTGAACGAGAGGCAACGGTTTCTGCCTTACTAGGGGAAAAGAGTAATCATATTGTGCGAGTGCGAGATTATGGGGTAGACGAAAAAGAAATCCCCTTTTACGTCATGGAATTTCTGAAAGGGGAAAGTCTCAGCAACGTTATTAAGTTTCGTCCCTTAAACTTGGAAAGATTTTTAAAGATCGTCCGACAAATTTGTTTTGGTTTAGAATGCGCCCACAAAGGCATTATGTTTGAAGGGGAAATGTGTCCCATTATTCACCGAGATATTAAACCCAGTAACGTTTTAGTCGTCCAAGATCCGGCTTTGGGAGAGTTGGTGAAAATTCTGGATTTTGGTATTGCTAAATTAATTCAGTCAGGGGAGGCACAAACCCAGTCATTTATGGGAACTTTAGCCTATTGTTCCCCAGAACAAATTGAAGGCAAAGAACTCGATAGTCGTTCGGACATCTATAGTCTGGGAGTGATGATGTACGAAATGCTCACGGGAGAAATGCCCATTTTCCCCGAAAATTCCTCTTTTGGGGGTTGGTATGAAGCCCATCACTACGCCAAACCCAAACCCATTCCTGCTAAATTCCGTCTTCCGTCAGACTTAGAAAGCTTGATTTTTCAATGTATGGCCAAAGCTCCTGGTGAGCGTCCCCAAACCGCCACAGACATTTTAAAGAAATTAGAAAAATTAGAATCGTCTCCAGCAGAATCAGAACAAGAAACTTTAGTTGCTAAGCCAAAACCACGGACTGATAAGGCTATTAAGTCCACTAAGCCCACTTTCAGAAAAACCTCTCCTAAAGGGGATGATATTTGTTTAAAAATGACTTGGCCTGAGGATAAACCTCAACAGAAAATTGTTTTTCCTCACGTTGTTCGAGCTTCTGAAGGGAACTTTGCCAGTCTTTGGGTGATGCTCAATGAAGAAGATATTGCTAATCGTCTCTCGAGTATTCGTTACAATCAGTTTGTTTTTATTACCAATCCTCATCCTATGATTTTGTGGATTACCTTACTCTACCATCGTGAACATGGACCGAGATGGTTACCTTGTTATTTAGACCTCAAAAGTTCATCCGGTCAACGGTTTGCTCGTTTATTGGGGGAGTCGGGTTACTACTGGATTTTGTTTTTTGCTTTGGAAAAAGGCAAGAAATGTCAGCACGTTTTAACTACAAGTATTGCTGCTGATCAATGTCAAAATCTACAACAATGGGCTGATAAAAGTCAACTGTTGCCAGGGGGTAAACCGCAAATTACCAAACGAATGTTAAAAAAGGAATTTGAGAAGTTAAAACCCACCATTGAAAATAAGCTCAAAGCGTCTTACACTACCTCTCGGAATGGTTCTAGTTTATAACAGGTTATAACAGGTTATGAATTCTGATATTCAACGAAAAGGGTTAAGCATTTTTTCTTTGCTTAACCCTTTTTATATCTATCCTAAAGGCTAGTTATTAGCTCCATTGGGATTATATTCGGCAATTTTGATGTCCACTGGCTTAACATTCCAGATTTCACTGCAATACTCAGCAATGGTGCGATCAGAAGAGAATTTACCCATTCTGGCAGAATTGAGAATAGACATTCTTGTCCAGTTTTCCTGATCCCGATAAGCTTCACTAACGGCATCTTGACAGTCAACATAAGCTTGATAGTCAGCCATTAACATATAGGGATCATCGTTCATTAACTGTTCCACAATAGGCCCGAATAACTCGCCATTACCATGACTAAAGTGGCCGCTAGAAATGCGATCGATTACAGCCTTTAAGCTACCGTTGTTGTGGTAATACTCACTAGGAGAATAACCCTGGGCTTTGCGATCGTAAACTTCGTGGGCCGTTAAGCCAAACAAGAAGAAGTTTTCTGGGTGCGCTTCTTCGCGGATCTCAATATTGGCTCCGTCTAAAGTACCGATGGTTAAGGCCCCATTCATAGCAAACTTCATGTTACCCGTTCCAGACGCTTCTTTACCTGCGGTGGATATTTGTTCCGATAAATCAGCAGCCGGATAAACCCTTTGACCCAAAGAGACGTTAAAGTTGGGCATAAATACCACGTTTAACCTGCCTCGAACATCGGGATCGTTATTAACCACATCGGCCACAGCATTGATTAACTTAATGATCAATTTAGCCATGAAGTAACCCGGGGCAGCTTTACCGCCGAAAAGGAAGGTACGGGGAACGTAGTCAGCGTTGGGGTTTTCTTTGATGCGGTTGTAGAGGTTAATGATTTCGAGAACCATTAAATGTTGCCGTTTGTATTCGTGAATACGCTTGACCTGCACATCGAACATGGTGTTGGGGTCAATCTTAATATTACGATATTTCAGCAGATAATCGGCTAAACTCTGTTTATTTTGCTGTTTAATCTCCCGCCATTGTTTACGGAAGGCGGCATCGTCGGCAAATTTTTCCAGTTTGCGCATCTCATCCAGATTCTTTAACCAACCATCCCCAATTTTTTCCGTTACTAATGCCGATAGTTTGGGGTTGCTTAACAAGATCCAACGACGAGGGGTGACACCATTGGTTTTATTGAAGAATTTCTCGGGCCAGAGTTTGGCAAAATGCTTGAGGGTATCTTGTTTGAGTAACTCGGTATGTAAGGCCGCTACTCCATTGATAGCATGGGAGCCTAAACAAGCTAGGTTAGCCATGCGGATCAATTTTTCCTCTCTTTCCTCAATTAAGGAAATATTGGTAATTAAATCGTCGTCACCAGGGAAATAAGTCCGTTGATCTTCTAAGAAGCGATGATTTAATTCGTAGATGATTTCTAGATGTCTGGGAAGTAATTCACCGAAAATACTCACTGGCCAGCGTTCTAGGGCTTCTGGCATTAAGGTATGATTGGTATAGGCTAGGGCTTTGGTGGTTATTTCCCAAGCTTTCTCCCATTGATAATTATGTTTATCCATCAATAGGCGCATCAACTCAGCTACTGCTACGGCCGGGTGAGTATCGTTGAGTTGTACGGCAACTTTGTCAGCGAAGTGATCTAAGTTGTTGTGGTTACGCAGGTGAATACGAATTAAGTCTTGTAGAGAGGCAGAAACGAAGAAATATTGTTGTTCTAGTCGTAATTTCCGACCGGCTGGGGTGTTATCGTTAGGATAAAGCACTTTGGAGATGGTTTCTGCATCCATCTTTTCTTGCACCGCGCGATCGTATTGTCCGGCGTTAAAGGCTTCAAAGTTAAAGTTTTCGCTGGCCTCTGCTTTCCACAGTCTTAAGGGGTTGACAGTGTTGGTGTCGTACCCAGGAACCGGTGTATCGTAGGGAACGGCTAAGATGGTGCTATCAGCCACCCAGAAGGTTTTGGGGTTACCATTTTCGTCGTGGGTGTGTTCGGTATGTCCCCCTAACTTGATTTCTACTGCATCATCAGGACGGGCGATCTCCCAAGGGTTCTCAAACCGTAACCAGTTATCAGGAATCTCTACTTGCCAACCGTCTTGGATGGTTTGGTGGAAAATACCAAACTCATAACGGATACCATAACCAATGGCCGGCATGGCTAAAGAGGCTAAAGAGTCCAGGAAACAAGCAGCTAAACGACCTAAACCCCCATTTCCTAAACCTGGATCTGGTTCTTGTTCGATAATATCCTCGAAGTCGATCTTCATCTCCGTCATGATATCTTTCATGGTGTCATAGATCCCTAGGTTAACTAGGTTATTACCTAAATGACGACCCATGAGAAACTCAGCAGAAAAATAAGAAACTATCTTAACTTCTTCTTTTTTGTAGGTTTCAATAGTTTTTAAGAAGCGATGGAGTAAGCGATCGCGGACTGTATAGGACAGGGCCATATAATAGTCCCGTAAAGATGCTTTAGAACGATCAACCCTTGAATATAAAAAAGATGATCCAGAAACGCCCGTTTCAGGGTTTCTTTGTTCATTCCTGTACGATCATCTTCGATTTTAATGTTAGTTTTTTCGGGACTGGTGCTAGTGTTCTTGACTTTCGGCGTTAATGTACTCATAAATGAATCCTTTTGGGGCTATGCAAAACTTTTCTATAGATTTCAATAGCAATCCTGGCACCATCAGCAATGGGCAAAGTATCAGGAAAAAAGCTAAAGTTTATTTGATTTTGAGGCTTTAACTTTTACAGATTTCCTTAACTTATAATGTGTCGTGCTATATAGGCCAGCATATACCATTGTGAGGCGTAATTAGATGGCTTTAGTTACGCTTTCTTGACAATTGGTTTCCCGTTTTTTGGATATAATTACACTCTAATCATAGAATACAAATTTGATTTTTATCTATTTTCTTTAGCTTTATTTAAGGTCAACGAGTGATTGAGTTAAGTTCTTTTCTGCTGAACTCAAAAAATGGTTTGTGTTTACACTCAGTTAATATTATTCTTAGCAAAGTTAAGCATATTTTCAGCTTGATTAATAATTTCTATAGCTTCTTGCTCTGTAATATTAGGATTAAGATTTTTTCATATAATAATTCCTTCTCGGTGAATATTTAATAATAAGGGACTTTTTTTCATACTTAAATTGTTTTTGACTGACATAAACACAACTGACTAAGTCCCCATATTCTATACACAAATCAGAGATCAAGTCAATTGTTTTTTTATGTTTTTCTTGGGGAGGTTTAGCAGTCTTAAGTATGACTAATATATCAATATCTGATTCTAAGGTTGCTTCCCCTCTTGCTTGAGAACCAAATAAAATCAAATTGACTAGATTTTGTTGATAAATTTCTTTAAATTGTTTGTTAACTTGAACTAAAATTTCTTCTAGCTTTGGATGTTTACCTGTATCTTTTAAAGTTGTATTCATGTTTAAATTAATCTCTAAATTATTATTATTTATATTTTTAATTCTCATTCCAAGGAACGAGGAATATCCTTAACGTCTTAAAGATAACACAGAGAGCTTAACGAAGTCAGAAGTCAGAAGTTCCTCACTACGTTCCGGCGCTATCGCACAGAAGTTGTTTTTGAAACAGAGATTTATACTCCGCTTCAAAAACTATGCGCCTTAAAAGGCGGGGTTTTAGACCCAACTATTTTCGATAATATTATTATGCCCCTACGAACATTTTAATGATTAAATCTTCAATAATCTTTTATCATGTTCACCTGTTAATAACCAATAAACAGGTGCAACTACTCCAAAAGGTTTCCAATGTTTGGGATCTTTTATTACACCCCAATGAGAAAGAGTTTCATGATTAATGTAGTGGATATGATCGACATTAGGAACTAACTTACCATCCTCTTCTAAGAAACCAAAAGCAGAACAAGCAAAGTAAGCAACATCACAATTTTTATATTCAATTAAATCATCCAGTGCATTAACTGTTTGAGGAAAAAATATCTCAGCAAACTTTTCTAAATTTTTTCGATACTGTTGTAATTTTGGAGTTTCAAACATAGAAAATACTAAAGCAATTCTTTGTTGATGTTCTGCTAATATATGAGGTTGTAAATTTTTCAAAGCATTAGAAATTTGTTCATCTTCTCGTGGTAAGTTTCCATCTACTAAAAGAAGTATTCCTTTATCATTAATTCCGGTTGTATCTCGTATAAAATCTGTTAAATTTTTACTATTTGCATTTTCATTATTTGATAATACATTAAAATAATATTCAGAGTAATCACGAAATACAACCGGAATTTTCTTGATATTATCGTTAAATAGATTACGTGATTTCATAGAATAAGTATAGTAATAAAAAGGTATTATAGCTATAGTAGTTTGAGTACGACTAGGCTCAAATTGCGATTGACTTAACAAAATATATTCTGTTTGTTCAGCTAAATATTCACTGTTATCATTAGCAGGAGAAATAGATTCCAAAATCGTATTTATAACAACATTAGTAAAATAACCAAAAGTAGCTAAATATGTAGTTTTACCTGAAGCTGGGCCAATAATTGCTATATTTCCACTCAATTCTTTATTAGTTTTTTTAGTTTTCTTTCGTTTTCTTCTGGGTGGTATATCAGGAGTAACAAATGTAGGTTTACAACGAGGAATATTAGAGACATTTTCTGTATTATTTTCAGACGCTATAGGTTCAACGGTTTCTATAATTGTCTGCAAATCATCTAATACTTCTTGTGCAGACTGATAACGATTATTGACTAAAGGTGCCAGCATTTTATTTAAAATATTAGCTAATTCATCACTAACCTTACTCCCTCTTTCTTCCCCATATTCCCTCCACTTTAACTCACCATCTACATATAACCAATCATTAAATTTATTATCCTCAAAATCTTCTCTAAAACATCTTGTGAATAACCGTACTGCTGTCATTCCTAGACAATGAACATCACTAGCAAAAGTTGCTTTACCTTGTATTTGCTCAATGGCCGCATATCCTCTAGTATGAGAACCAAAACTTCCTATGATTTTCTGATTATCATCAAACTTGATAGATGAACCAAAATTAATCAAAACTAATTCACTTTGTTCATTTAATTGTGATTGTTTATTATAAGAACGACGCATAATGTTATCTGGTTTAATATCTCCATGAACAAGATTATGTTCATGAAGATAAACCAAAACAGCAAGTAACTCTTTTAATAACTGTCTCAGTTGAATTTCATCAAAAGTTTCCTCTTCCCAAACCTCATCATATAAATTTTTACCTTCTATAAATTCCTGAACTAAATAAAAAGCATGATTGTGTTCAAAATAACCATATAAATGAGGTATTTGAGGATGACTTAACTCAGATAAATATTCTGCTTCTTGTTTAAATAATTCTTTTGCTTTCTCAAAGTTCGGAGCATCAACAGGATAAATAAACTTTTTAATCACTCTTAATTTATTCAAACAGTCTATATCTTCAGCAAGATAAGTTCTTCCAACTCCTCCTTCTCCTAGCTGTTTAATAATACGATAATGTCCACGAAATAAATACTCTTTACTACTTTTATCTAAATCTTCATGACATCCATGACATATTTTATTGTTGTCAGGATTATCAGGTTTGCTACAATCAGGATTAAGACAATAAACCATAGTAATCAATTTCAAAGATGCGAAAATATTTTATTTTTCATTCTAGCTAAATATTTCCTTAGGGTTGAACCCTACAACATCTATATTTATAGTCTAAGTTCATTAAAATAGTATTAAAATAACTGATAAATTAACTCAATTCATGAAAATACTTCTAGTTGACGACGAAGCAGAATTAACCGAACCCCTATATCATGTTTTATCCCATGAAGGTTATAACGTAGATGTAGCCGATGATGGACAAAAAGGTTATCAATTAGCTTTACAAAATACTTACGACCTGTTAATCTTAGATTGGATGTTACCTGGTAAACCAGGCCTGTCTATCTGCCGAGAACTGCGATCGCGAGGAAAAACCACACCAGTCTTATTCCTCACAGCTAAAGATACTCTTGATGATCGGGTAATGGGCTTAGATGCGGGTGCAGATGATTACTTAGTCAAACCTTTTGAGTTAAGGGAATTAATGGCCAGGGTTCGAGCTTTGTTGCGTCGCTCTCCTGCTCTAGAAAATGTTGCCACAAACCCCTTAAAAATAGGAGACTTAGAACTCGAGCCAGATAATCAAGTAGCCTATCGTCAAAGCAGAATAATTAATCTCTCCGATAAAGAAGTCAAACTGTTAACCTATTTTATGGAGCATCCCCAACAATTATTGACCCATGAGCAGATTTATCAGTTCTTATGGGAAGACTCGGAAAAACCCAGTAGTAACGTCTTAGCAGCCTTAATTCGTTTGCTGAGACGCAAAATTGAGGAGGAAGGCCCCCTAATTCACACAGTATATGGTAAAGGATATCGTTTCGGGGACTAATAATCAAAACTTTTTAGAAAAATGTAGGCAAAATTAATATTCTGTAATAAGATGAAGACAATATATAGAATTGTAGTACCAAAATAAAATAGGGGGTGAGGGAAATGAAAGCAATAGGCAAAAATCCCAATACCAAAGTAGTGGACTTAAGCAAAGATATACTACTTCGTACTACTATCCCTTTAGACAACCATCCGGCCTTGCGATCTGGGTTTGCAGGTTATCCTATTAACCCTCGTTGGAATGTCAACAAAGTTCATGCTTGGAAAACTGGCCGTCGGTTGCGTCAAGCACTACAACAAGGGGACTTAATAATTCGTTCATCAGATTCGATGTTGGTTCCCAGCGATAAGGAAGAAGAAGGGATATTGGTAACTAAGGCAGCAACTCAACCATATAGGTGGATATCTTGCGCTGAATGGGTAAAACAACTGTTGAAAAACTATCAAACCGTTTAATAATTGGACTTTGGACAAAAAATTTTGTTAGCGTATATTTTACGCTAAACTAAAATCCCAAAATATCGGCTCTGTATCAGTCAATAAAATTGGCTGACAAATAGGGCTAATCTATAGATTCTGAGGAAAACTAAGGAGCTTTTAAGTTTTCAGTTGATTTTTTGCTCCCTTTCTTGATAACATCATGACGAGTTCGTGGGGCTTTTTTGTAACCTTTAATACGTCCGGAAGAAAAACCTCGACGTTTGGGAAATTTGGCGAAAGTCCCCAAGGTCGTAATTATTCTTGAAAAGTCTCTTTGAACTAGACTAGGGGTGATTTTGATGGATTTATTAGTCTTCAAATACTGTTCCCAATCACGGGGTAAAACCACAGCTAATTTTCTGGCAGCCCACAAATTTACATAAGAAAGAAGTGTTAGTTTAAACCAATTTTCTTCATGATGTACATCGGGAGTTAAATAAGATGTCATCAATAATCTTTGTTTACCAAATCGAAAAAGATGTTCCATGTCAGAACGTTGTCGATAACACTGATAACAATCAACTAAACTTAACTCATCGCGCCGAGAACCAATAACAATAAGCCACATAGGTTTCCAAATACTATTTCTTTCTTGAGCTCTGACAACAATCTGGAGTAAAGTAAAGGGGTGATTGTTCATTTTATAGTTTTTAGTTCCTCTCATTAACATCTGTTTCCATCCCGAAATAGTCACTGTTAATTGACGACCTTTTTTCGTTGTAAAGGGAACATGATGAACTTCATCAGGTTCAGTCCAAGTTTGGTCATCTTTAAGGTCAAATTTATCCCCATACCAACGGGGATGTCCCGAAGTTTTGGCTTGATTTGGGTCCCGAATAAATTGACGATAAAAAACTCGGTCACTTCTAACTCTTGTAATAGTAACTAGGTCTTCATGCTTAACTTGTTCCCCAATAAAATCCTTTTGGCTGTAGTCACTATCAGCCACTAAGACAGATAATTTATCAGAAAATAAAGAACTTTGCCAGATTTTTTTTAGTTGTTGATTGCCTTGATTTACTCCTTTATGTTTAGAGGGGACTCGCTCTCCTGATAAGGGGACAGCCCAAGGGACTTTTTCTGTGTCTATTTGGTCAGGTAAAGCGCAGACAACGGAATAACAATGTCCAATATTAATGGGTTTATTTCCCTTAATTGGATTGGGGTAATGAATAAAGGTTTTATCCGCTAACGTTTCGGCAAACCGTCGTGGACAGGGAGTTGTGTCAATACCAAATAAGTTATAATGTTTTGAAGTGGGAGGAATTGTTCTCGATACCGCTGAAAATAAAGTCTCAATTCTCTGTTCATAATTAGGGTCAGTTTGAGTGGGTAAAAACTCTTGAATTCCTCTATATAAACTGTTATAATCTCTTCTAAATAAAGGATTGAGAGACAATTCAACGACTGAGTGAGCTTGTTGGTTACTGGAGAGGGCATCGAGTAATTCTATAATAGTTTCTTTTCTAGCTTTTAGTCCTTGGAAGAGGTTAGACCTCCACACCAGGAATTCCTCGACAGACGTAGCCGTTTCATTTTTGGTCATTTTTAAAATTTATTACCTTATAAATTAGCGGAATATATACGCTAACATCAAAAGAGGTTGTTTGTTACAGTTAAGGCTAATGTCATCACATTCCGAACTTAAGACCAGTCAAGATGTCCACCTGAGAGCCAAACAAATTAAGAGTCTAATTCGCTCTCTTAAACAGAAAATAAAGAAAATTGAACGGGAAGGGGAAGTAGCACCAGCTAATTGTCATATTATTCGTTATCAGGTTAATCGAAAGGGAACAATCTACTGGTATTATAAACTACAGTCTGCTGAATCAATTTTTCCTATGGCCACTAATAATGAGAAAAAAACCAAATATAAATATTTAGGACGAGCCGGAAGTTCTGCTCATATTGATGCTGTAGAAAAACTCACTAGAAGAAATCTCATTGATGAATTAGAACGAGTCATTCAATCTCTAACTGAAAGCTACTTAGATATCTATATTGGAACCGAAACTGAATGAAGCTATTTAATATTTAAAATCCCCTAAAAAGATGGAAAGAGAGTTTTTAAAATCACCTTAATTCTCTATTTTAGGGTTTGCTGAAAAAGTTTCTCCAAAATTTATGCCACTTTCGACCAAGAATTTTCTGACAAATCAATAAGTTTTAGTACATAAAAATTGTTTAAAGTATAATCAAAATTAATGAAAGGCGGTTTGATGAGTTCCCCTGTTCTATTATTAGTAAATAAGGACAAAAAAAGCGACAAAAACTGCCTCAGAAGTTTAGAAAGATTGACAACTAAAAATGTAATAGCAATAGATGTAATGGAGGTTTCAGGGAGTTTTGTCATCACGAGATTTAGGCTAAATCTTCGTTTAGCTTGTCCAAACTTTCCCTCAATAGCATTACGGAAGCATTCATCGGAGTGGGCTTGTTTCTTTTCTTCTTCACTGACATTTTTCGGAGGTCTTCCTAACTTCGGACCACTGATTCTTATCCCTCTTTCCTTACACCAATTTCTGTTTTCCCTAGTTCGATAAATTTTATCTACATGGACGGATTCGGGATAATAGCCAAACGTTTCTTTATACTTTTCTACTTGTTCTTTTAAATGACAAGATTCATTGAAATTTTCCCAACTTATTTTTTCTAGAAACACATAGTTATCTACACAGCTTACTGAGAGTTTAGCTCCAAACTCTATTGGTTTTCCTGCTTTTCCCCTCACTATTGGACGAATATGCGGTTGAGTTAAACTTACAATTCTTTGAGGAACACTCTGGGTCTTATTCTCCCACATTGACTGTTGTTGTTCATAAACTTTTTTGATAGTCTCTAGACAATTTTTCTGTCTTTTACTCAGATTTTCCAGGGAAGCCCCAGCTTGAATTAAGTCTTCTATATTTCCTAAATTTTTCTTAAGGTATTTTAACTGTTTCCCGATAGCTTTTCTTCTTTCTTGATAAGATACTTTTCGTTTTTTAGCTACTTTTAAGTATTCCTTTCTAGCAATTTTTCTAGAAGTTCTCGGCTTTTTTCTCAATTTTACTCTTAATGGTTTATAAAGATTATCTATTATTCTTTCTGTCTCAATTCTGGCTTGATTTAATATGCCTAAATCCGTTGGGTATTTGATGTCTGCTGGCGCACAAGTCGCATCTAAAATTAGTTTACCTTTATTTTTTATTTTTTCTCCTTTTTCTTGGAGACAATCCTTTTTTTTTACTTCTTTATCACTCTTGTCTATTTCTCTTTTTACTATTTTTTTATTGATTTTGTTTATCAATTCTCCATCAATTCTTTTCCTAAAATGAACTAGCATTGAAGATTCCAGTGGTGGCTCTTGTTGATAACAATTTAAACCTATAAAGTATTGTAGATAAGGATTTTCTCTAATCTGTTCTATAGTTTCTCTATCACTTGTTCCTAATTTTTCCTTAATAATTAATGTCCCTAATGCCATTCTAAATAGTTTGGCTGGCGCACCTTTTTCTGCTGAAAAAAGTTTAGCATATTCTTCCTCAAAATCATCCCAAGGTATCAACTCTGCCATGATTACCCAACGATTATTGGGGGACAATTTGCCCTCGAAAGGTAATTCAAATTTTTCTGGGGGCGGTAAAGGTTGCTCCTCTTTTCGATACATTTGTTCTTGACCAACAACTGGGAGGTGTTTCTACCAATTATAGCGGTTTGTAGCCGACAAAGCTGATCTTTTTTGCGATCGCGAATATGGGTGTAACCTTTTAAAGAATAGGGTTTTGCTTTTATTCAGCAAACCCTAAATAGGGATACAGAAAGTGATGTAAGTTCCTAGTAAAGGCTTAAGCCTTTACTACAAGCTTAACTAACTGTTTCTGCTAGTTGATGCTGTTTCCATAAACGTTGATAAAGGCCGGGTTGTTTAACTAACTGTTGATGTGTTCCCATCTGAACAATTTTTCCGTGATCCATAACAAAAATGCGATCTGTTTGTGCAGCAGCAGAAAGTTGATGAGAAATAAAGAAAACTGTTCTTTGTTTTCCTTGAGAAAGACTTTTAAGGATATTGGTAGCTGTTTTATTATCCACACTAGATAAAGCGTCATCTAAAACTAATACAGGGGAATCCATCAATAATGCTCTTGCTAGTGCCGTGCGTTGACGTTGTCCTCCAGATAGAGTAATTCCTCGCTCACCAACCACAGTTTCATACTGTTGAGGAAAATTTAAAATTTCTTTATGAATTTCCGCCTGTTTAGCAGAAATTTCCGTTTCAAATTGTTCTTTTAGAGGATCACCATAACGAAGGTTATTTAGGATAGTGGTGCTAAATAAAAAGCTATCTTGGGGAACATAAGCTATGATATTTCTTAAATTATTTAGGTCTAACTCTGTAACATCATAACCATCAATAAATAGTTGTTCTTGATCAATATCTAATAAACGGGTGAGACTATTCGCTAATGTTGTTTTTCCTGAACCAATAGAACCCACAACAGCAATAGTTTCTCCTGGTTCAATCACAAAATTAATGTCTTTAATAGCTGGTTTCTCTTCTCCTGGATAAGTATAGTGTAAATTTTGAGCGATAATCTTTCCTTCTATAGATGATATAGGTAAAGCGATACTATTAACTGAACTTTTGATTTTTGATTCGGTTTTAAAAATGGCTTCTACTCGATCAACACTCACCTCTCCCTGTTGATAAGCGGTGATAGTAAAACCTAGTATAGCAGTGGGAAAGACTAATCTTTCTACTAGAATAAGTAAAGCGATAAAATCCCCAATACTAATAATGCCTTGAGTAATAGCTGAACTACCAAAAGCTAATAACATCAAGAGACTAATATAAGATAATCCTTCGATCAATGGGAATAAAAAGTTACGAGTTTTAGCTAGTTCTAAATTTGACCTAAGAAGCTGACTATTTTTCTCAGCAAATGCTCGTTTTTCGTTCTCTTCCTGAGCATAAATTTTAATCAAAGAAATACCACTCATATCTTCCTGAATGAGTTGACTGATATCAGATAACTTCTCTTGTATCTGCAACTGCTGTATCTGTAATTTTTTGCTAAATACTTGTACCGCAATTAACATTAAAGGATACACCGCTACAGCCAATAAACTTAAACGTACATTAATGGTTAACATCACAGGAAGGGTTAACCCATAGGCAAAAATAGTATTGGCTAAACTTAGTAAGGCAAAGCCCACCAGACGACGAACGTTGTCTACGTCGCTAGTAGCACGGTTAATTAGGTCTCCCGACGTATTTCTCGAAAAATAAGCCGGTTCTAGGGTCAATAAATGCTCAAAGATGCCTTGTTTGATACTGAACTCCACATCCCGTCCAATGCCAAAAATCCAGAGACGAGATGGCATCCGAATTCCCCAGGAAATAGAAGCTAAAACGACCAATAAGATAACCACCCCTAAAATTTCTTGAAAAGTGAATGATTGTCTTAAATTATCGATACTATCTCGGATGAGGAGGGGTATATAGACTCCTAGCCCATTTACCACCAATAAGGCGATCATTCCGAAGACAACGTTACGCCAATGGGGACGAAGATAATTAACCAGTTTTTGGAGTCTTGAAAGTACCATACACTCAATAATTTATTTTTTAGGGATGTTTGGGGAGGAAACTGCGATCGCTAGTCAAAGTTTTAGTATTTTGTTAAGTTTCTTATCATATCTTAACAAAAAAGGATCGCTGACACTCAGCGATCCTTGTTCGGCGTTCATATGAACTATCTAAGGGAAGAAAAGATTATTTCTTACTCTGATAATATTGTGAAAAGCTTTGATAATGTGTCTCAGGGTGATAGAGATGACACTGACTTGTGATTTCATCCATTAGGGGCCAAGAAAAGCGTAATTCACACAAATAATCACCCCAATTTTCTTTTAAACTTTGATGAGCCATTCTTAAATTATAACTGGGTATTCCCGTAGAAACGTGGTGGGGAATATGAACATTAATGTCATGACACAAAATTTCCACCCAACGAGGATAGTCACAATGGACTGTACCAGATAATTGAGCTTCAGCTTCGTTCCAGTCTGCTTCTTTTTTAAAGGGAATATTAGGGACAGTATGATGAACAATGGTAAAGGTACTCATCCAAAAATGGAAGACTAACCAAGGTAATAACCAAAACTTAATCACACCCCATACTCCTAGTGTAGCGAAGGCAATGGGAAAAGCAATAATAGCAGCAACAATGACTACCAAAGAAGAAAAGCGGATTTGTTCTCGTTCTTTTCCCTCAAATGTAGTCCAGTCAAAGTGCATCTTAGCCCAGTGTACCACAGAACCAAGCCACCAAAAACGACCTCTTAACTGCCGATAGCCCCACTTTTCAAAAGCAGAAAAAGTTTCGTAAAATTCTGGCATAAAAGGGTCCCAAGCATTATCAACATCTAATTTATTGGTATGTTTATGATGATAATTGTGGAGAATACGCCAACCATGAAAAGGATAAAACAGGGGTAAAAAAATGGCGTGACCAACGAAATCATTAACCTTATTATTATTAGAAAAAGAGCGATGACCACAATCATGGCCAATGACAAATAATCCTGTCATCGCTGTTCCTGTAAAAGCCCATAAAATAGGCAATAAGTACCAAGGAGAAACCGCCAAAGCAGCCCATCCTAAAGCCACCATAGAAACGGTAAGAATCACCTTGAACCAAGCTTTACGAGGATTTTTAATAAAGACCTCTTTTGGTAGGGTTTTGATAATGTCACGTAACCGAATATTTTCATCCAGTTGAGGAGAAACAGACGGTTGAGACTGAGTGAGCAGTGATGTCATGAATAACTTAACTATAGTACAAAGTGTCAACGGGAGAGTAAGTTATGGGATTTTTCGGTGGTAAAACCGTTACAATTACTCCTAGAACCCAAAAGACGGGTGAAAAAAAGATAATATTTCCCATAACCATAACTTTAATAGTTATATCACATCATCAGGGACATGGGGAACATCGAGAATCGAAAATTATATTTCCTAGATTCTAGATTAGCTGGTTTGTAACTATTTTGGGTTCTCTCTAGATGTTAGCTAGAAAGGTAAATATTGATTTTATTGCTTCGAGAAAAAATTAAATTATGAACCATTTAGTAACAGTGGAACTAGACAATAAACTCAGAAAAATATACTTAATAAAATCCTTGTCACATTTTTTAAAGAGTCAAAGAGACTCAAAACAGTTAAAATAGAAAGAGTCACTCATGATCTGACTAAGCAATGTAAAAAAAAAAGCCAGATTAGTACCGCATATAGTATTTATTGCAATGGTCAAAACTCCGATTTCACCTGCCCAAAAAGTTTCCAAACTAGAGAACATTAAAGAACACAGTAACTTTTTAAGAGAGCCTCTGGCAAGCGAGTTATTAGAAGATACTAACCGTTTTAGTCAAGATGCCATTCAAATACTCAAGTTTCACGGTTCTTATCAACAATATAACCGAGATAAACGAGCCAAAGGACAAGAAAAAGATTATCGAATGATGCTCCGCACCCGTAACCCGGGGGGGTTTATCTCCGCGCAACTCTACTCAACCATAGATGGTCTCAGTGACGAATATGGGAATAATACCCTACGAGTCACCACCAGACAAGGACTGCAAATACATGGCATTTTAAAGAAAAATCTTAAAGCATCCATCTCTGCCATTGTCAAGAGCATGGGATCAACTTTGGGAGCCTGTGGGGATATCAACCGTAACGTCATGGCCCCACCAGCACCCTTGAAAAATCGCCCTGACTATGGATATGCTTGGGAGTACGCCGATAAAATAGCGGATCTACTGCGACCCCAAAGTAACGCCTATTACGAAATTTGGTTAGATGGAGAAAAAGCCATCAGCGTCGAGGAAGATCCAGAAGTCACAGCCGCCCGTCAACGGAATATCAATGGCACTAACTTTGAAGAGGGAGAAGAACCCCTATACGGTCAGCACTATATGCCCCGTAAATTCAAATGTAGCGTTACCGTACCGGGGGACAACTCCATCGATCTCTACACCCACGATGTCAGCTTAGTAGTGATCACCGATGACAGTGGGGAGTTATTGGGCTTTAACGTTTTGACTGGTGGGGGTATGGGGCGCACCCACAACAGAGAAGAAACCTTCCCCAGATTAGCCGATCCCCTGGGCTATGTGGCCAAAGAAGATGTTTTCGATCTCATGAAAGCCATCTTAGCCACCCAAAGAGACTACGGCGATCGCGTCCAACGTCGTCACGCTCGCATGAAATACCTGATCGAAGATTGGGGAATAGACAAATTTAGGAGCCAAGTAGAAGAGTATCTAGGCAAGGCTCTAGAACCCTTTAAACCCCTTCCCCCTTGGGAATATAAAGATTTCCTCGGTTGGCACGAACAAGGGGACGGTAAGCTATTTTTGGGCATATCCATCGAAAATGGTCGTATTCAAGATCAGGGAGATTTTCGGCTGAAAAGTGCGCTACAAAAGATTACCAAAGAATACTCCCTGCCCATGCGTTTAACGGCTAATCATAACCTCATTTTCTACGAAATTAACCCTATTGATCAAGCCGATATAGAGAGCATTTTACTCCACTGTGGTATTGTCAGCGACCCCGAAAAAATAGACTCCTTAACCCGTTATTCCATGGCCTGTCCAGCATTGCCCACTTGCGGACTAGCCGTAACCGAGTCAGAAAGGGCATTACCAGGGATTTTAGAACGTATTAACAACGTTTTAGCCCGTGTCGGTTTAGCAGGGGAAGAAATAGTCATCAGAATGACAGGCTGCCCCAACGGTTGCGCCCGTCCCTACATGGCAGAATTAGGGTTTGTCGGTAGTGCGCCCGAAAGCTATCAAGTCTGGTTAGGGGGTGATGCCAACCAAACCCAACTGGCTCAACCCTACATCGATAAATTACCTGACAAAGATATCGAGAGCTTTCTCGAACCCTTATTTGCTTATTTTAAGCAAGACAAAACAAAGCAAGAGACATTTGGGCAATTTTGTCAACGAGTAGGCTTTGAGGCACTGAGAACCTTCTCAGAAAATTACACCCCGCCCAAACCCCGTAGGGTTCGCAAAAATCAACATAGAGTTAGTGTTCAAGATGCCATGTTTGCCCGTCTCAAACAAGCCTCCCAAGACGAAAAACGACCTATGAATCAAATTGTGCAACAAGCATTAGAAGCCTATTTTGCTGAGGAATAAATGCTTTTATCGAAAATAGTTGGGTCTAAAACCCCGTCTTTTAAGGCGCATAGTTTTTGAAGCAGAGCATAAATCTCTGTTTCAAAAACAACTTCTGACTTCTGACTTCTGACTTCTGACTTCGTTAAGGGGGGAATATGGCTAGATATCCCGACTTTTCGCAATACAACTACCAAATTAAACAAGTATTGGGCAAAAATACTACGGGAGGAAGAGTTACTTATCTCGCCTCCCATCTCGGTAACAAAAAAACAGTGGTCATTAAACAATACCAGTTTGCGAAAATCGGCCACGAAAGTATTTACCGCGCCCATCAAGGGGAGATTCGTATCTTGCGATCGCTGAATTTAGCCACTATTCCCCGTTATCTCGACTCCTTTGAAACCCCCAATGGCTTTTGTTTAGTTCAAGAATATAAACAAGCGAAGTCCTTGGGGCAAGTCGAAGATTTAAGCCCCGAAGAAATTAAACAAGTTGCCCTCAATATTCTCGAAATACTCATCTACCTGCAACAACAAAATCCCCCGGTAATTCATGGGGATATCAAACCCGATAACATTTTAATTGAGAGAGACTTGGGGTTAAAAGTTTATTTAATCGACTTTGGCTTTGCGAGGATGGGGAGTGCGGATCTGGGCATGAGTAGCAATATTCGGGGTACTGTGGGGTTTATGCCCCCCGAAGAAATGTTTAACCATCAACTCACCACTGCTTCTGATCTTTATAGTGTGGGGGCAACCTTAGTTTGCCTGTTGACTGGTACCTCAAGCCAAAATATCAACCAATTAATCGCCTCTCATAGTTATCAACTTCATTATCAAAACTTACTCCTCCATCTTCATCCCCGTTTTAGAGCATGGTTAGGGAAAATGACCGCATCCAAGCCCAGCGATCGCTTTGCCAATGCAGAGAGCGCATATCAGGCATTAGAACCCTTGAGCGTTGAAGGAAAAGGAGGGGTTTTGCCCTGGCCAATATTAGAGAGATATTCTCTAAAATACCTAATTTTAGCGGTGGGTTTTCTGGTGGCCATAGCTTTAGTGGGTATGGCAGGGTTAAACTATTGGCAAGGACGCACAGTCAGACAGTTATTGGCAACTAGAGACTGTCAGGGTTGCTATTTGCCCTATCTAACTCTACGAAAAGGAAATTTGATGGGGGTTAATTTAGCCGAAACCAACTTGAAAGATTCTAACCTGAGAGACTCTAACCTCGCTCAGGCGAACTTAAGAGGGGTTAATCTCAGAAATGCTTACTTAAAAGGGATTAATTTACAAGGAGCAAACCTACAAGGGGCTGATTTGCAGGGGGTTAACCTGATAGAGGCGAACTTACAGGGGGCTAATTTAGAAGGAGCCAACTTAGAAGGAGCAATTTTAAATGGAGCTAATTTGAGCCAGACTAATTTAAAATTTGCTAGGTTAATCAATGCTAAACTAAAATACACAAGGCTTGTTAAAAGTAATTTACAAGGAGCTAATTTAGGGGGTGCCAATATGGAAGGTGCTAACCTAGAACAAGCAATATTACCTAGTGGTAGCTTCTCTGAGTAGTCTTTATCTTTAATGTGGCCAGAGGACTCCCGTTACAGTGTCAATACTAACGCAAAAGTTAATTGGAGGTAAAGAAATGATCAACGTAGGTAAAATTCTAGTTTTTCTGGCCATAGGCATTGTCGTAGCCAAATTTGTAGCATCATTCTTCGGAAAAGGGAATATTCCTTGGCTAAATAAATTGGTGACGCTAATTTTATTTACATTTATAGGTTTTGAAGTGTATCAGATTGGTCAACTATTAGTTAATAAACCGTAAATATTTGAGGGGGAATTATGGTATCTCAAGGAATTTACACCCTAGCCAACGATGTAGTTTACGATCAGCTAATTGCATTACTCAACAGCATCGAAATTCATGTTAGTTCTTCACTTCCCATTTGTATTATTCCTTACGATGACCGTTTAGATAAAGTCAAAAGTGAGATTAAAAATAGACCTAATTTGAGTTTCTTTGATAATCAAGAATCAATTAACATATGGGAAGACTTTGCTCATAAAGTATGGGAAGCTCATCCCAGAAATAAAGAAAGTAAAGCGAGTCGCCCTAAATGGTATAAAGGTCATTTACATCGTAAATTTGTGGCTTTTGATGGTGAATTTGATACCTTTGTTTTTTACGAAGCTGATAATTTAGCCATGAAATCTGCCGAGGATGTGTTGACAAAATTGGAAGAGTATGATTTTGTTTTTGATGATTGGGAACATCGTAAACCAACGGAAAACACAGCCCTAAATCTTCCTATTATAGAGGCCAGTGGTTGTTACACAGAGGCAGAAGTTAGGCCGAAGATTCACGATGCTAGTTTTTTCGCTTCCAAATAAGGATTATTTCCTCCTCAAGAATTAGCAGAATTAGAAGAAAAATTAATTAGTAAAAAAGAAGTAGAATGGATTAATAGAATTGGCTGGTGGGATGATGTTTTTCTCTACAACTACCTTACTTTGCGTAGCGAAAGACCTATTTATAATTTTACCCAAAGTCCCAATGGACAAGATAGAACAGGAAATTGTGCCGATGCTGATCCCTTTGTCAATGTGGATAATGTCCTTTACAATGAGCAGGGATTAAAACCAATTCATCGTATTCATTACATGAATTATTCTTCAGCAGATTTTGCTCGTTTATGTCAAGGAGAAGACGCAAATATTAACTATAAAGATATATTTTTACACTATCGTTTCTTGAAAAATCCTGAGCAAAAACCAACTCAATTAGTTCCGCCCAATTCCCTCACGAAAGCAACCAGAAAACTACAAGGAATTATGGGAAAATTTAAGCGCACAATCTCCTAAAATATTATGGCTAAAGTAAGTGTTTGTATTCCCACCTATAAACGTTCTCATTATCTAACTTATGCGGTAAATAGTGTTCTTAATCAAACCTATTCGGACTTTGAATTAATTATCTGTGACGACGGTTCTCCCGATAATACTCCCGAGGTTGTAGCAGGGTTACAGGATAATAGAATTCGCTATATTCGTCATGAGAAAAATATAGGAAGAAGTCGCAATATGCGTTCAGGTTTTGAAGCATCTCAAGGAGACTATTTTATTAAATTTGATGACGATGATGCTTTGACTCCAGAGTTTCTAGAAAAAACAGTCAAAATATTAGATGAAAATTCCCAAGTTGATTTTGTTTGTAGCAATCACTGGATCATTGATAAAGATAGTCAAAGGGTAGAATCAGCGACAAAAGAAAATACCATTCGTTGGGGAAAAGATAGACTTAAAAAAGGTGTAATTGAAGACTTAGATTGGCAAACTTTTTATTATCAAAGTTTACAAGTAGGGTCAACTTTATTCCGTTATTCTTGTTTAAAAGAAGTGGATTATATGGACCCAAAAGCAGACGGATGCGAGGATTTTGACTTATTAGTTAGATTAGCATTAATTAATAAAATAGGGTATTTTTTACCCGAGTATTTAATGGAATATCGTTTTCATGGAGGACAAACCAGTTTAGGACAAAATTTACACTTTTTGGAAGCTAAAGTATATTGCATAGAAAATTATCAATTTCCTGATCAAGAACTAGAAGAAAAAAGAAAGATAAAATTAGCTCAAACCCAACAAAACTTAGGATTAAGATTCATAGAAAAGGGACAAACATCAGAAGGGAGAGAACTTTTAACTTTGTCAAAACAGGTTTTAGGAGACTCGAAAAGAACAAATTTAGGTTTATTACTGTCTTACTTACCTCTTAATTTACGCCAATTAATTTTAAAACAATTTCGTCAATTGAAACCAAAGGATTATACAGAAAAAGTTCGTTCAAAAAATAATAATTCTAACTTTTAGTTAGATAAAAATAGAGATAAAAGGCTCAAGAGTAGCCTTTTTCTCCCTATTTCCTAATCATTCAAGAAGAGGCTAAAGTAATAACCGTTAACTCAGGGGGACAGAAACATCGTCCTGGAAAATAAGTTCCCAAACCCCGATTAATATAAAGCTGATTTCCTCGAACATGATGCCATCCTTGATGCCATTGCCAGTTTTTAAGAATTCCGGAACAATGGTTAATATAGGGGATACATCCTCGTAATTGTGGAGGTATGTGTTGACGAACTTGTTGTAATAACATTAAACCTGGGCCAAAACCAGGGATAACAATTTGTCCCCCATGGGTATGACCAGACAACTGTAAATCTACACGCCAACGTTGTAAAATGGTGGCAGTGTCAGGATTATGGGACAAGACTAGACGAGGTTTAGACGGAGAAAGTTTGGACATAGTAGGTTCAGGGTTGAACTCTTTGGACCAAAAATCTGCTAAGCCAACGATGGGTAGATTATCCCCCAACGGACTAACAATTTCATTCCAGAGGACTTTAACGCCCACTTCTGTTAAAGCTTCTGTGATTTTTGGTTTACCATGAGCATATAAATAGTCATGATTTCCCAAGACAGCATAAGTACCCACTCGACTTTGCAGTAATTTTAACTTAGGGGCTAAATCATAGATTGTGTTGGGTTCGTTGGTAATGTAGTCTCCGGTTAGAACAACGAGATCCGGCTTTTCCTCGTTGCTTAAGGCGATCGCTTGAGTGAGTAATTGGGGGGATAAACACACTCCGTCATCATGCAAATCAGAAAGTTGCACAATTTTTGTTCCTTCTAAGAGAGAAGATAATCCCTTAATGGGAATGGTTAACCTTTCTACTCTCAAAGATTCGCTTAAAATAGGAGGAAGCATGAGTAAAAAATGCGTGTGTGAGATCAGTAGTCTTACTTCTCACCATAGCTAGAGATTAAAACGACCTCTAAAATTGACGCTATTGTTATAAGGTTTATAGGGTTATAAATTGGGGAGGATGTGGATGGTTCCGATACATCTTGTTCAACTCTGTCAAATCATGCTCAAACCAATTGGTTAGCCATTGAGAATAAGTTTCAATGAGTAACTCTGCATCTTGATTAACTAATTGAACGATTAAATGTCCTGCCATGATTCCCGACATGATTGCTTTTAAAACACCGTGAGAAGAAGCAGGATCGAGGACACCAGCAGCATCCCCGACTAAAAAATAACCTCGTCCTGCACAGGGAGAAACTAAACGCCATGTAACATCAGCAGATCGGGTTTTATACTTAGTTACCATGCCCTGAAATGCTTCAGGTTTCCAGTCAGAAGCAAGACGTTGCTCTGAAAAATTTAAGCGAGTCCATTGATAAAGATAGGGCTGAATTTTAGCTCTCCAAGTCCATCCTAATTGATCGGCAATTATTGCAGGTCTTTGATTTTCAATTAAACAATTTCCTTCAACATAGCCATAATAAGCGATTAAACGGGACGAAAAAAAATTTATTTTTAACCCCAATTTTTTCCCTAACCAATGTTGTCCTCCTGCTGCATCCACAACAAATCGAGATCGATAGTCTCCTTTAGAGGTGGCTACACCTATCACTTTCTCACCATTGATTAGAGGACGTAAAGCCCGACAAGGATGAATCACCTCAACACCTAATGCTTTGGCTCGTTCTAATAAAATCCCATCAAATGTCCCTCGCCAAGCTTGAAAACCCAACCAAGGACCCTTTTGATCCGAACCAAAAGGGATAAATATAAATTCCCCAGCATTGTTCCATTGAACTCAGATTCCGTCATGACGGATAAAATTGGCCTCTCGTATTTGTTGAGCAACCCCCAAGGTTTCCAAAAGCGTTTCTATGCCAGGGTGTAAAGTTTCTCCAGGACGATCACGAGGAAAAATACGAGACTCTAAGACAGCTACCTTAAGTCGGACTACTACAACCGGTTGCCCTCGAAGCCAATGTTCAACAGCAACTGGCAACAGCCAACCTCGAAGAGAGAATAAAGCTCTATCAAACCTATGATCTCTGGCACGAAAATTTGGATACTTTAGCTACCATGAGGCGATCGCAGCCTCAAAATTCTCGCGCATCCCAACAACTGGGACAGTTATTACAATCGGTGAAGTTAGACCCCAGTATTGGGCAACAACCCTTACTAGGGATACAAACCCTCACTTCACGTCGTTAGCTACGATAAAAAAGGGATGTGAAGAAAAATTGCGGTAAAACCAGCATTCTTCGCCAACGCCAAGGCTCTTGATAGAGTCGATATAGCCATTCTAGGTTATTGTTCCTTAACCAACCAGGGGCGCGACTTTTTGTCCCCGACCAAATATCGAAACTGCCTCCAACCCCCACCCAAATAGACTGAGGACACAGGTTTCTATTCTCACGAATCCATACTTCTTGGCGAGGAACCCCTAACCCCACCAAAATTAAGGGAGGTTGTTGGGCTTTGAGGGTGTTTTTCCAGGCTTCCTCTTCTTCTGGGGAGAGATAGCCATGAGCAGTAATAATATTCACTTCGGGGAGTTTAGCCCGCCATTGGGTAGCGGCCGCTTCCGTTACCCCTGGTTTACCACCATAAAAAGCAATCGGATTATTTTGACCATTGTTGGCCAACCCTTCGATTAAAGACTGGGCCAGTTCGATACCTGGACAACGTTGCTGTTGTTTTCCCCTCATTTTCAAATACAGAACCACACCAGCCCCATCAGGAATAACTAAATCCGCTTCTTTAACAATTTGAGCCACTAAAGGATCTTTTTTGGCTAACATGGCCATTTCTGCGTTAATAGTGACTACATGAACCCCTTGATCTTTTTGGAGACATTGCAGCAACCAATGGGTATAGTTATCGGATAAGTTAACCGGTAAACCGAGAACGGAAAAGGTTTTAAGCATGACTTTTGGTTGAGGGAGTTAGGGGGTGACTGGGTGACTGGGTGACTGGGTGACTGGGAGAGGGGGGGAGTGTGGGGAGTGTGGGGAGTGTGGGGAGTGTGGGGAGACGGGGGAGTTTAATCTTTAGAACGACCAATCTTAGGAGAAATAATCAAACCAATTAACCCTAACCAAGCTAAACCACTAATCCAGTTAGCCCAGGCTAACCCATGAAAGGTTGTCTTAATGGTGTAAGTACCTGGTTTGAGATCCAAACTGGTTAAATTATAGTCGTGATGATGAACAGCAAATGGCCTTTGAGAAGGCTGTCCATTCACCCGAACTTTTAGCATATCGGGATAATATAATACGGGTAACTGAACAATATTTGCTTCTTCTGTCACCGTGATTTCACACACCGTACTGACTCCCTTTTGCTCACAGTTAGGTTCTGTTTCGCTGACAGGCATTAAAGTATTCTTAGCTAACATTCCGTCTAAATATAATCTTTTGACTCGAATATTCAAGGGTTGGCCATCATGGGTTGCTCCATTGACCACGAATTTTAGGCCAAAATCATTTTTAGAATCGTCAAGGGGTGGAAGAGGTACCTTTTCTTTCAATTCACGGGAAACCAGAGGGAAAGAAGCGATAACCTTACCATCAAAATGAACTTCTAAAGCCGCAGTATTGGCTATTCTTTCTAGGGGAACTTCTCCTTCGATGAAAATAACAGGATTTTCTCCTTCTTCCCAAGCTGGATAACGTAATTCTGCGTCTAAAATTAGGGGATGGTTAACAAAAGTATTCCAAGTGCCATATCCAGGAATCCAATCGGGACTTAAAAGGGGTAATTCTGCTTTACCGTATAAAGTCCTGATGGGGGGACGATAGAGATAGTCTAAGGCACCGGAATAGCGGAATAAGGGTTCTTGTTTTAATTGATCAACGGTTAAATTACCTTTAGGTGCCGGGAGCCAAGGACGACTGGCTAAGACAATAACCAGAATACCAATAATTAAATGACGGCGATCGAGTCTTCTCCGAAAGATTAATACCATAGCGTAGGCGGTTAATAAAGAACCTGCCCACATCACATGGGTGAGAAAACGAAAGGTGAACTGAGTTACCCACAATTGACGGGGTAAAATACTCCAAATATCAACAGGACTCCAAGTTAAAAATAAAGATACACCAAATACCCAGAGCAACCCTAACATATAGGGGCGAGTTTCTTGCAATTTGGGGGGTAAAGAGGGAGCAAAATAATGATAGTACATAGTCACACCCCAAGCTGCTAATAAAATCCATCCTATTGCCGGATGTAACCCATAGGTACCAGCTAAACCGCTTTGTGAAGGTTCCGGGGGTAAGGAAGTGGGAGACAGTAAATTGGCAAGGGGTGTATAAGTATTGGTACTAAAAGGATTAATAACTTCGAGTTGTCTGCGAATAGAAAGATAAGGAGAAATAAAAACAACTGGTGCTAGGAAATAGAATCCCAGTAGCCATCCTAAACCGTAACTTTGAAAGGGAGCAATTAAACGCTTGAAGCTGAAGTCTGTTTTTCTGGTTTGGATAATAACAACTAGGGCTAAAAGACCAATGAATAAGCTGCCATAGACAAAGGTAATGATATGGGTGACTGCTAAACAAAACCAACTAATTGAACTGATTATTAAATAACGTCGTTTTCCTGTTAAGTAGCACTGAATGACATAGTATAAAACAACCGGTAAAATCCCCTGGGCAATGGCTTCTGTAAAGGCTCCTCTCGCATGAATATTATTCAATAAATAGGGAGCGGACATATAGGCTATTCCGCCTAAAATACTGGCAATACGAGATTTTGTTAGTTGATAACCTAAGCGATAAGTGTAAAATCCTCCGATGATTAAAGCAAGGATAATTACTAATTTATAGGCTTCGTAAGGATTGTTTGGGGTGACTAATTTATAAAACCAACCCCCGATAAAGTAAGGAAGTTGACTATAAAATTGAAAGCCTGGATAACGCCAACTGTTGCCTTCAAGGGGTGCAACTCTTAGGGGAAATTGACCTTCAATAATAGCGGTTCTTGCTTGAGCAACATAACCAACATGGGAAGCTGTATCACCAAACATCCCATTAATGATTCTTGATGAGGCCATTGGTGCCATTAATGATATGGCTACCACGGTATATAGTATTGCGATCGCTATTGAAATACGATGCTTATATAGCCATTCATTTAGGGTTTCTATTATGTCTTTTGGGGTCATATAACTAAAAAATATTAACTAATTTTGTAAATAAAAATAATATCATTTCGAGAATAAATAGGTTTATTATTGCTTAAAAAATTCCAATTTTCAGCAGCAATAGGATTGGTTTCTCTTTGGACATAAATTTTTTGTTTTACGGTACTGTCAATGAGTAGATATTGATGAGGAAGTTGAGTAATGGTTTCTGTTTCTGGATTAAATCTAGATTGAGCATAATAGGATTGAATATTGATGGGATAGTCTTGGATCTTAGTTAACAAGTCAAGGTATTGAACAAAGCCAATATTAACACCGAAAAGTTGATAAGTAATGGTGTTATCGTTATCCTTTGGTAGTAATTTATGGGTTAGCAGGTATTCTACTCCATGTTCTGTTTCTTGTCCCCAGTTAATGGTTGAATCATCCGCTAATTTCCATTTTTCTTGGTTCCATAGTGGGTTAACGTAGCTCAAAGATTGGGGTATTCCTAGCATTCCTAAGTAAACGTAAAGGGTCAATCCTCCTAGTAAGACGTATTTTTGCCATTTATGTTTCAAGAAGACTGTTAAACTTGCAATTAATAGATAAACAAATACAATAATAGGATAGAAATATCGATAACCAATGATAAAACGACTATCTTTAGTCAACCAAAAGTAAATCAGAGGATAAGCAGTGCCTAAAATTATTAAGGGTAAGTTTTGTCTATTAATATAATTTTTAATTACCTGTCTTTGATAAGTTAGTGTATAAATTAGAATTGAAAAAGTAAATAGTCCGAGCATAAACAGACCAGGGTTTTCCTTAAGCCAAAAAATTTTAACTAAATATTCTAGGGAAGTAATTGATACAAAGTCTCCATTCCAAAAAGGTTCTCTGATTCCTCCTGCTGTACTTAAATTCATCTTAATACCATCAATAAATACCCATATTTTATCAAATATGGATTTATTCGTTAATTTACCAAATGCCCAATTATACATAAATACAATTAGAAATAATTGTGCAAATAAGCTTGAAAACGTGAGTAATGAAAAGTTAATCAAACCACTTATATTTTTTTTCTTAAACAGCTTAAATCCTATCACCGTACAAGTTCCTATGGTGATAGGGAGTAAAATTAAATTACTAAACTTAGAACTAATTGCCACAAATAGACAAAAAGTAAAAACAATAAAATGAATTTCTAACAATCGATTTTCTCCATTGATTAAGCTCTGATAAATAACCATCAAAGTGAGAATAGATAACAAAGCAAATACACTAACACTAACATCGAAAGCTATCAGAAAATTATGACTATAAAAAGTTGGTGAAAGAACATATAAAATAGCGAATATAACAGAAACCTTCTCAGGCATTTTCTTGAAAATAAAAGTATATAAATAGAGCCAGAAAAAAATAAAACTATTAAAAAATAAATGGGGTAGTCTTAGATTAAATAAGAGTTGATGAAAATTATTAGACTTCTCCATCAAGAGATTGTACCCTAAATTAAAAGCAGCTAAGCGAGCCTCGATACTTTCTTCGCCACTAATAATATTAATACTAGGAACTTCTAGATTATAGTCAGAATAAAATATATTAAGAATGAGAGAATTAATCAACTTAAAAAAAAGAGGATGTTCTTGATTTAATCCTAACCCTTGAGTATAAGCATAAGCAGCCCCAATATAAGCAGACTCATCTGAAGTTATTGATGTATTTAACATCAAATATAAACCTATACTATAATAAATAACTATCAAAAAAATAAAAAACAGTTGTGGAGGAAGCTGCTTAAAAATTAGATATTTAAACTGCATAAATAAACTTTAGGTCAAAATCAAGGTCAATAAAAATGAATACCACAACTCAGTCATTTTGTCAAGATTAAAAAATTTTTTCTAGATAATTAGGATGAAACAGGAACTTTATTCATAGGTTGAGGAGTCATAAGGAAGAGAGATAAAAGCTTAATCCTCTATAATAAACTAATTAATACAATGATTGAGAATTGCTTAATAGCTGGAGAGGAAGGTGCGATTCGTTTAGCTAGAAAGCCTGTACTAAATACAGGTGTGTAGCTAGTCTAGAACCTAGAAAACTAGATAACTGTTGGTTTGTTGGCTAAAGGAGCCACACTCGGAATCAAGGGAGCAATCCTAAGAGTGACAACTTAACCCTCCGTTTTGGACTTAGTAAACTCAGGATGGAAGCAGGGTTAAAAGGGGAACCCGTCATGAAACAGCATGGCAAGTCGTTCCTCCAGTCAATTGGTCACGGTTAAGCATTACGCTGAATCATCGTCCTGAACCCTCAAGACCTCCAAGTAGCCAAATCTGTTCGACAGGCTGCGTTCAAAAGAACAAGGTGAAAAGTGGAGTTTTCTTCGTAACATCCACAACGATTCCTAAAAGTAACCTGGGGGAGAGATGAAACCTAAAACCAATACACCCAAACCAACGGAACGAATTAAGTCCATGACTGCTCTTACCATCAGGTCGATGATGTAAGTAGTGACAAACTTAAGCGCAAGGGTCATGGATGTGAGAAGCAATTAAGAAGCAAATGCCTATTTGTAATGAATATGGATAAGCTGACGTATTGCTGGTTAATTAGAAGAAATAGTCTCTATTAGAGGTAGTTAAATGTCGAATGCGAGTATAACCAAGACTACGCCAGAATGGAACACCATAAACTGGGCAAAAGTCCAGAGGAAAGTGTTTAAGCTTCAAAAAAGAATATTTCAAGCTGTTAAATCAGGTAATAAAGTCAAAGCTAAAAAGCTTCAGAAGTTACTGTTAAAGTCACATTACGCAAAGCTCTTAGCCATTCGCAAAGTGACCCAAGACAACCAAGGTAAGAAAACTGCTGGAGTTGATGGGAAAAAGTCATTACGACCTAACCAAAGATTAAAGTTAGTTAACGAACTAAGGTTAAAAGGTTACAAAGCCAAGGCACTCAGACGGGTTTGGATACCTAAACCTGGAAGAGATGAAAAACGTGGACTGGGGATACCCACCATGAAAGATAGAGCAATGCAAGCCTTGGTTAAATCAGCCTTAGAACCATACTGGGAAGCCCAATTTGAGGGTACATCTTATGGCTTCCGTCCAGGCAGAAGCGCACAAGACGCTATCAGTAGAATATTTTTAGCAATAAAAACGAATGCAAAATATGTTCTAGATGCAGATATCGCCAAATGCTTCGACAAGATTAACCATGATTACCTACTGTCCAAAGTAGATTGTCCACACAACATCAAAAGAATCATTAAACAATGGTTGGAATGCGGTGTAATGGACAAGGGCATTTTTGAGGAAACAGATTCAGGTACACCTCAAGGTGGTGTAATAAGTCCATTATTGGCTAACATTGCACTACACGGAATGATAATAGACATAGAAAATTACTTCCCCCGTACAAAACGGAGAGAAGATGGCAGTCTTAAACAGGGATATAAACCCAAAATCATCCGCTACGCCGATGATTTCGTAATTCTTCATACAGATTACGATGTTATTCTACAATGTAAAAATCTAGTTGCACAATGGTTAGAAAAAGTCGGATTGGAACTAAAACCAGAGAAGACTTCCATAAGACACACTCTAAAAAGTATTGTCCATAATGGTAAAACCATTGAACCAGGCTTCGATTTCCTTGGATTCAATATTAGGTCATACCCCAAGGGTAAACACCACTCTAGTAAAACAGGTGGAAAAAATGCACAACTAACTGGATTCAAAACACTAATCAAGCCAAGCAAGAAAAAAATACTAGCTCACCATGAGGCAATCAAAGAGGCCATCAAGGCCAACAAGAAAGCCCCACAAAAAGCATTAATCACAAGATTAAATCCCATAATCCCAGGATGGTGTAATTACTACCGAAATGTTTGCAGTAAGAAAACATTCAAATCCGAAGACAACATATTATGGAATATGCTTAGAGCTTGGACAGTAAGCAGGAAAAAGAAAGAGACACCATTGATTAAAGCTCTTAAAAAATATTTCTCATACGGAAAACACGGATTCTGGACATTCCAAACAAAAGGAGCAGTCCTCTATCACCACGCCGAAACAGGAATATTGAGACACACATGGGTTAAACCTGAAGCTTCACCCTATGACGGAAACTGGACTTACTGGAGCAAAAGACGAGGTACATATTCTGGGACACCAACAAGAGTCGCAAAACTCTTAAAGAAACAAAAAGGTATATGTCCTCAATGTAAGCAATACTTTACACCTGAAGACTTGATAGAAGTTGACCACATTATCCCCAAATCGAAAGGTGGAAAGGATACCTACAACAATCTTCAAGCTCTACATCGTCACTGTCATGATGTCAAAAGCAAAAATGACTACCTCTACGATTGGTTAGAAAATGGCTATGAATGGAAAGACGATGTGTTAACAGTACCTATGACAAAGGACTAATTGCCGAGAGCCGTGTGAGGTGAAAGTCTCATGCACGGTTCGGAATGGGAGTCGTGGTAGGTGACTACCACTTCGACCCCTAATCTCATCTCGGTTATCGGAAATAATTATTTACATTATCCTAACTTATAGATAGTATGAACGCAATCAAAAATTGGTTAAAAAAAATCCGAAACAAAGCTTTAGGTTTAGCAGAAATTGAGGAATTGCTTAATGAAAAAAATAGAGAAAATCAAGAATTGATCACTCAACTTCAACATAATACCAACCAACGGAATGATTACATCCAACACTCAATTAATAAGTTAGACGAGCAAACTAGAAATATTCAAGAATCAGTGGATATTTTATCCTCTCCAGAAAAGTTGATTCCTCAACTTAATTCCTATACAGGGAAATATTATATGGCTCTAGAATATCCTCCATCAAGGGACTATCAACCCCGTTGGGGCTATACAAAGCCACCCCATTCAGGACTTAGTAAAATTTTTCATAAAGATTTTGATGAACATTGTCAAACTCTTGAAAACCTGGCCAAACTCAAACCTTTTTTTGACAAGATAAATATTTATTTTGATCACGAAAATTCGGGAGATCCTGCCTGGTTAAAAACCCCATTAAATGCCTTTGATGCTGCATTAATTTACTATTTTGTAACTGATTTAAAAGCAAAGAATTATCTAGAGATTGGTTCTGGAGTTAGTACCTTATTTGCAGCCAGAGCCATTAAAGATCATAACTTAGAGACAAAAATTCTTTCTATTGACCCTGATCCCCGTGCGGAAGTGGATGCTGTGTGCGATCGCGTTATTCGTGACGGTTTAGAAACTTGTGAGTTAGAGATTTTCTCACAATTAGAACCAGGGGATATTCTTTTCCTTGATGGCAGTCATCGTTCTTTCATGAACTCTGACGTAACTGTGTTTATGATGGACGTTTTACCCATGATTAAGCCAGGGGTTATTATCGGGGTTCATGATATTCTCTTGCCTTACGATTATCCTGATAGTTTCAAAAATTGGTATTGGAATGAGCAGTATATGTTTGCTGTCTATTTATTAGCAGCAGCTAATAAGCTTAAAATCCTAATGCCTGGGAGATATATGTCTTTACGCCCCGAACTAGAAAAAGCATTTTCTGCTATTTTAAAAGACTGGAAAGAAGATAGAAGTGTTTGGCTTAATGGCGGCTCTTTGTGGTTTACCCATCTAGAAAATAGTTAAAATGCTAATGTGGAACTAATTAATCCACTCCTGGTCAAATAACATTAACAATCATTAAACAAGTCTATTCATAACTATTTATCTATAAAACGCTTTTATGGACATTAAAGATTATTTAATTACCAAAATACGTCGAGTTCTCGGCATTGTAGACACCTTAGACGCGATTGATCGTGTGCTTCACACCCAAAAACGGGAATGTCTCCAGGAGATATTAGACTTAATCCAATCAGGATCGGTGGTACAGTGCCGTATTAATCAGATTAATGCCCTCGCCCCAATCGATCCCCTAAAAGTATACAAACATTGCCTAGTCATTGGGGACAAAAATCATTTTAGCTTTATGATAGAAACCCATTGCGCTGATTGGTTATGCTCCAAAATCGACTACGGTGATGTGGTTCTCGATGTTGGGGCAGCCTTTGGAGTCATTAGCTTACCCCTAGCCCAAGCAGTGGGCAAAAAAGGTCAAATTCACGCCTTTGAACCAGCTAGAAAAACCCAAAGCTTTCTCAAACAAATTATAGACCTTAACCAGATCCAAAACATAACTATTGTTCCCTGCGCTGTAAACGACCAACCAGGAAAAGCAGAATTTCTCGAATACACCCCAGAAAAAGAATTTTTTTGGGCTTCTGATGTGTCAACCTTGAGTACACCGGATAGTAACCGTCATCGTCAACATGAGAGTTATATCGTGGAAGTTACCACCATTGATGATTATGTGGCTACCATGAACATTGAACCCAAGGCCATGAAGATCGATATTGAAGGCTTTGAACTATATGGCTTACAGGGGGCAAAAACCACCTTAGATCGCTATCATCCCTATCTCTGTATCGATATCCATGAGGACGTTAAAACAGGCAAATCATCCTTATTAGGGGTTCAACCGTTTCTAGAAGCCTTAGGTTATGATGTGCAAATGAAGGAACATACCTTATTTTGCACTCCCCAAGGGGCAGAATAAGATAACTAAAAACGTGAGGAGGAGTGAAAGAGTTGTTACTCTCAGTTGTTGTGCCCTGTTATAACGAAGAAGAAGTTATCCCAATAACTCACAATCGTTTAATCTTCGTTTTAGAAGAAATAACTCCCCAATTTGAACTAATTTATATCGATGATGGAAGTCAAGATGAAACCCCTAATCATCTGCGACAACTACAGCAACATGATCAAAGAGTTAAAGTTGTCTTCTTATCTCGTAATTTTGGCCATCAAATGGCTATAACCGCCGGACTCGATCATGTTAGTGGAGATGCTGTTGTCTTAATTGATGCGGACTTACAAGATCCCCCAGAAGTGATTAAAGAGATGGTCAATCGTTGGTACGAGGGGTATGATGTGGTCTATGGAGTTCGTACTGACAGACAAGGAGAAACCCCCTTTAAGCTTTGGAGTGCTAAAGCGTTTTATCGCATGATGAATCGTTTGTCCGATGTACCTATTCCTCTCGATACAGGAGATTTTCGCTTAATGGATCGTCGGGTAGTAGAAGCTCTAAAAATCATGCCAGAAAGAGATCGCTTTCTACGAGGAATGGTTAGTTGGGTTGGGTTTCGTCAAGTTGCTGTTTCCTATCAACGTAGTCCTCGTATTGCCGGAGTTAGTAAATATCCTCTGTTTAAAATGATTCGTTTTGCAGCCGATGGAATTTTGTCCTTTTCTTTAGTCCCTTTAAGAATAGCTATTTGGGTCGGATTGTTGACAGTTGCCCTCTCTTTTCTTGGTATTCTATACGCCTTATTTGTTAGGCTATTTACTCTTAGTTGGGTTCCTGGTTGGACTATTTCTTTCATTGCAATTTTGTTTATTGGCGGGATACAATTAATTTTTTTAGGAGTCATTGGTGAATATATTGGTCGTATTTATCGGGAAGATAAACGCCGTCCTCTATATTTAGTGAGAGAAAGTTTAGGCTTTGAGCATTTATCTAACAGGGATTATATTCATAATCTGAATACAATGACTTATGCCAAAGACAATTCTACTTAAAAAGTCACTAATTCTGGATAAAAGAGCAACAAAATGCTTTAATATCTGAAGACATAATTAATTAATTTAGGAGAGAAAATTAACCTTGGATACTATCTGTCGTGTTTGTGATTCAACTCATTTAGAATTAGCCATTGATTTAGGACATCAACCCTGGTGTAATAATTTCTTGAAACCTGAACAAGTTGGCCAAGAACCTTTTTATCCTTTAAGGGTTCTATACTGTCATGATTGTGGTACAGTACAGTTAGATTATACTGTTAAAAAAGAGATCATGTTTGGGGATCATACCTATCTTTCTGGTGTGACAAAATCTTTAAGCAACCACTTTAAAAATGTTGCTCATGAAATCGATGATCGCTTTTTTAAAGATACCCCTAATAAGTCGGTTTTGGATATCGGTTCTAATGATGGGACACAACTGAAACATTTTCAAGCATTGGGTTACGATGTTTTGGGGGTAGAGTCATCAAAAACTACCGCAAAAATAGCCCAAGATGCAGGAGTTCCTACGGTCAATGATTTCTTTAATTTAGATGTGGTAAAACGCCTTGACCGTAAATTTCATGCCATTAATGCAGCAGGGGTATTTTTTCATTTAGAAGAACTCCATTCTGTAACTGAAGGAATAAGAGAAGCATTAGAGGATAATGGTGTTTTTGTGGTTCAATTCCTTTATATGAAGCGCATTGTTGATAATTTAGCTTTTGATCAAATCTATCACGAACACCTTTTATATTACAATCTCAACACCATTGAAGTGTTGTTAAACCGTCATGGTTTATCCATGTTTGATGCCTATTTATCTCCCATTCATGGAGGTTCAATTATTGGGTTTGTAACTCATCAAGGACAGAAAATGCCAAGCGATCGCCTGGAAAAAATGCGTCAAGCAGAAGTAGAAGAAAAAAGCAATGAATTCTCTACTTATTTAGACTTTGCTAAGCGTATTGAACAGATGAAAGTTGATAATTTAGCCTATTTAGATAAAGCTAAACAAGAAGGTAAAACCGTCTGGGGTTTTGGCGCACCAGTTAAAGGTAATACCATGTTAAATTACTTTGGTGTCGGTACAAATCACCTGGATTATTTGGTAGAAAAAAATGAACTGAGACGGGAACTTTATTCTCCAGGAATGCACATTCCTATTGTCATTGAAAAAGAATTAACGGAACTTCCTGATATTTATTATGTGTTAGCTTGGAACTTCAAAAAAGAGATTTTAGCTAATAATCAGCACTTGATTGATAAAGGAATTGAGTTCTATTTCCCTGTTAATCCTCAAGAGATTTAATTGTAGGGTGGGCAATATTAACTAAAATTTGTTAATATCTATAGCAGTCAGTAATGATATGTGAGAATAGAGAACATATGAGGACATAATAATATTATGTCCCTACAAATACCCCTTGTAGGGGTTTAACACTGTTAAGGTGATGTCTGATCAAGGATATCTCTTATAATCCCCCCTAACCCCCCTTTTTAAGGGGGGAATAATTGGAAAAGAATGTATATTCTATTCTGGAAATAACCTAAACCATCTTCGCCTTTTTCTCATAACTGAAACCTTATTTCTGTATTAGCAAAACCTTCTAAATATTGCCCACCTTAATCTTATTGATGGTAATAGTCCCAGGAAAAATAATCATGTAAACAGTAAAAAATCTTTATGAAACAGACTTTAATCTTTGGTTAGAAGAAACAGCTAGATTGTTAAAAGAAAACAAATTTGAGCAATTAGATATTGAAAATTTAATCGAAGAAATAGAAGCAATGAGAAGAAGTGAAAAGAAAGGATTTCGTAGTAATCTAGAAATATTATTACTGCACCTTTTAAAATGGAAATATCAACAAAATAAACGCTCAGGTAGTTGGAAACGTTCTATTATTGAAGATCGAAATAGAATATTAGACGAATTACAAGACAGTCCCAGTTATAAACCCTATTATGAGCAAATTTTTAATAAATGTTATCAAAACGCCAGAAAATATGCCGAAGCAGAAACAGGTTTATCTATCAAAACGTTTCCTGAAATTTGTCCCTTTTCTAAAATAGAAGTTTTAACTATTGATTATCTTCCCGAAGATAATAAAAATTAGATACGTTTAGGGAGTGAGGTACACTTTCTATTTTTATCCTTACTTTTGATCCCCCCATCCCCCCTTAATAAGGGGGGATCTTCAATTTCGTCTGGGAAGGGAAGACAAAAAATCAGCAATGATCAAGATTTTTAAGGATAAAACCTGATTTTGACCCTTTTTTATCTCTTAAACTACCTAGGGTTTGCTGAATAAAAGCAAAACCCTATTCTTTAAAAGGTTACACCCATATTCGCGATCGCAAAAAAGATCAGCTTTGTCGGCTACAAACCGCTATAATTGGTAGAAACACCCCCCAGTTGTTGGTCAAGAACAAATGTATTGAAAAGAGGAGCAACCTTTACCGCCCCCAGAAAAATTTGAATTACCTTTCGAGGGCAAATTGTCCCCCAATAATCGTTGGGTAATCATGGCAGAGTTGATACCTTGGGATGATTTTGAGGAAGAATATGCTAAACTTTTTTCAGCAGAAAAAGGTGCGCCAGCCAAACTATTTAGAATGGCATTAGGGACATTAATTATTAAGGAAAAATTAGGAACAAGTGATAGAGAAACTATAGAACAGATTAGAGAAAATCCCTATCTACAATACTTTATAGGTTTAAATTGTTATCAACAAGAGCCACCACTGGAATCTTCAATGCTAGTTCATTTTAGGAAAAGAATTGATGGAGAATTGATAAACAAAATCAATAAAAAAATAGTAAAAAGAGAAATAGACAAGAGTGATAAAGAAGTAAAAAAAAAGGATTGTCTCCAAGAAAAAGGAGAAAAAATAAAAAATAAAGGTAAACTAATTTTAGATGCGACTTGTGCGCCAGCAGACATCAAATACCCAACGGATTTAGGCATATTAAATCAAGCCAGAATTGAGACAGAAAGAATAATAGATAATCTTTATAAACCATTAAGAGTAAAATTGAGAAAAAAGCCGAGAACTTCTAGAAAAATTGCTAGAAAGGAATACTTAAAAGTAGCTAAAAAACGAAAAGTATCTTATCAAGAAAGAAGAAAAGCTATCGGGAAACAGTTAAAATACCTTAAGAAAAATTTAGGAAATATAGAAGACTTAATTCAAGCTGGGGCTTCCCTGGAAAATCTGAGTAAAAGACAGAAAAATTGTCTAGAGACTATCAAAAAAGTTTATGAACAACAACAGTCAATGTGGGAGAATAAGACCCAGAGTGTTCCTCAAAGAATTGTAAGTTTAACTCAACCGCATATTCGTCCAATAGTGAGGGGAAAAGCAGGAAAACCAATAGATTTTGGAGCTAAACTCTCAGTAAGCTGTGTAGATAACTATGTGTTTCTAGACAAAATAAGTTGGGAAAACTTCAATGAATCTTGTCATTTTAAAGAACAAGTAGAAAAGTATAAAGAAACGTTTGGCTATTATCCCGAATCCGTCCATGTAGATAAAATTTATCGAACTAGGGAAAACAGAAATTGGTGTAAGGAAAGAGGGATAAGAATCAGTGGTCCGAAGTTAGGAAGACCTCCGAAAAATGTCAGTGAAGAAGAAAAGAAACAAGCCCACTCCGATGAATGCTTCCGTAATGCTATTGAGGGAAAGTTTGGACAAGCTAAACGAAGATTTAGCCTAAATCTCGTGATGACAAAACTCCCTGAAACCTCCATTACATCTATTGCTATTACATTTTTAGTTGTCAATCTTTCTAAACTTCTGAGGCAGTTTTTGTCGCTTTTTTTGTCCTTATTTACTAATAATAGAACAGGGGAACTCATCGAACCGCCTTTCATTAATTTTGATTATACTTTAAACAATTTTTATGTACTAAAACTTATTGATTTGTCAGAAAATTCTTGGTCAAAAGTGGCATAAATTTTGGAGAAACTTTTTCAGCAAACCCTACCTAAGAAGGTATTTATACTCATCATGAGATAAAAAATCTTTTTCTTAAAAAAGTATACATTTGGTTAACATTTTGTTACACTGCTTATGTAACGAACGTTACAAAAGGTTCGTAGTTCCTGATCCCAGGAAAGGCAACGTTTTCATCAATTTCATATAAACTATACACGCATAAGCAAGGATACCTATGGTTCAAGCAAAACCGTTGAACGATAAGACTGCTTCTGAGTCTAATCAGATTATTCAGTTCAATCACCCCGTAAAATACCGTACTTCTGAATGGTATACCGGACACGGTGAGATTGTTGCTAGTGGAGATAATCGTTCTTTTGAAGTATCAGCGAGTTATAACCTGAAAGCAACTGTTAAGTTAGTTAACGACATATTAAGCCCAGAAAACCCAACTTTAGCCGAAATTTATAGTAGTCTTGGCCGTTGTGTTGCCATTGTGGATCTCACCATTGATGAACTGTATGGCGAAGCAATCCGTAAATATTTTGAGTATCACGAAATTTCTTTAGAATTATACCCTTGTCGTGCTTGGGAGTCCGATAAAACCCCCGCAACCGTCAATAAAATCCTTTCTTATTTGGGCAAAGATGGTTCCGATGTTTCCCGTAACGAACCAGTATTAGTCATGGGTGGTGGTGTATTAAGTGATGTAGCTGGTTTAGCTTGCGCGCTGCAACACAGACGCACCCCTTACGTCATGATCGGAACAACAGTTATTGCTGCCATCGATGCAGGCCCTTCTCCTCGTACTTGTACCAACGGCAGTCAGTTCAAGAATAGTATGGGTGTGTATCATCCCCCAGTTTTAACTTTGGTGGATCGTACATTTTTCCGTACCCTAGAAACCGGTCATGTGCGTCACGGGATGTCTGAAATTATCAAAATGGCGGTTACTGATGATCCCGTTTTGTTTGAATTGATGGAACAATATGGGGCCCGTTTAGTAGAGACCCATTTTGCTACTTTAGGAGGCGATGCAGAACTTTCTGAGATTGCCGATGAGGTGATTTATCGCGCTTTATTCTCCTATATGAAGCACGAAGGGACCAATATGTTTGAAACCTATCAGGATCGTCCCCATGCTTACGGACACACCTGGAGTCCTCGTTTTGAACCAGCAGCTAAGTTAATGCACGGTCACGCAGTATCTATCGGTATGGCTTTTGGTGCAAGTTTAGCTACAGAAATGGGTTGGTTATCCGCAGAAGATCGCGATCGCATTATTTCCCTTTGTACCTCTATGGGTTTATCTGTGTATCATTCCATCCTAGAAGACATGGACATCATGTTAGAAGGACAGAAAAATATGCGCCGCAAACGGGGAGAAGGTGGACTTTGGGCCCCTTTACCCACAACTATTGGAGAATGTGACTACGCTCAAGAGGTTTCCTCTGGGTTGTTAGAAAAAGCTGTCCAACACCATAAAGAAATATGTGTTTCCTTACCATCTGGGGGAGAAGGCAAGGAAATGTATCTCAGCGATCTCGGTTTAGCATAGGAGGATTAACCATGAGTCAGTTATTAACCACTCCACCGGTGGCTAGACCTGTCACACCTTTAGGCATTCTAGTAGAAAAATTAGAAAATGTCCGTAAATTGGCCGAAAATGAAGAAGTATCTGCTTCCTTATTGAACGCTTTACAAGAGGTAGAAGCCTTAGCAGGGGGACTTGATCCCTATCTAGATGAGACTACCACCGAAGAATCAGCAGCTTTAGCCAACTTAGCCCAAAAAACGGCACAAGAGGACTGGAGTAAGCGATTTTCAGACGGGGAAACCGTTCGTCAGTTGGAACAAGAAATGTTATCCGGTCACATCGAGGGACAAACCTTAAAAATATTTGTTTCTATGATGGGGGCAAAACGTATCCTGGAAGTGGGAATGTTCACCGGATATTCTGCTTTGGCCATGGCCGAAGCGTTGCCAGAGGATGGTTGCATTATCGCTTGTGAAGTTGATCAATATGTGGCTGACTTTGCTCGCTCTTGTTTTGATGAGTCTCCTCATGGCAGCAAAATAGACATCAAAGTAGCTCCGGCATTGGAAACCATGCAAGGGTTAGCAGAGACTCAAGAATGCTTTGATTTGGTGTTTATTGATGCCGATAAGGGTGGGTACATCGACTACTTTAAGCTGCTGTTAGAGAGCAATTTATTAGCTCCTGGGGGCATTATTTGCGTGGATAACACCTTATTACAGGGACAACCCTATTTACCAGAGCAACAACGGACAGCTAACGGTGAAGCGATCGCCCAGTTTAACCGTTTTGTGGCGGATGATGACCGTGTGGAACAGGTATTATTACCCCTTCGGGATGGTTTAACCCTTATTCGACGCAAGTAGTAACATAGCCTTCTGGACTGTACAGACAGGATGCCTGTGTTACATATGCAAGTAGTAACATAGCCTTTTAGACTGTACAGGCAGGATGCCTGTGTTACATACAGTTAGCTATAGATGTGATTTATTAATTGCATCTACCTAACTCTTTATCATAGAATCTTAGCTAAACTAATGATGGCATTATTGAAAACTATCGCTACATTGGGACTACTTTTAATTGCTTTCCCGATTAATTTGACTATTGTTTTTCTTTCTTTGATTATTCGTTGGATAATGACACCTTTTGCCAGTAGAAAGGTTGCAAAAAATCCGAAAAAAGTCCTTTTAACAGGGGCAAAAATGACAAAATGTTTACAGCTTGCCCGTTGTTTTTATAATGCTGGACATGAGGTTATTTTAGTCGAAACGGATAAGTATTGGTTATCTGGATCACGCTTTTCTAGAGCCGTAAAGGCTTTTTATACGGTTCCTGCACCAGAAAAAGATCAGGCAGGATACTGTCAAGGATTATTAAATATTGTTCAAAAAGAAAACATCGATATTTTTATTCCTGTTTCTAGTCCTGTTGCTAGTTATTATGACTCGGTTGCCGGTGACTTATTAGCCGAGCATTGCGAAATTATGCACTTTAAACCTAACATTACTAAGATGTTAGACGATAAGTTTGAATTGTGCCAACAAGCCCAGTTATTAGGTTTATCTGCACCCCAAGCTTTTCTAATAACCGATCCTCAACAAATTCTTGATTTTGACTTCAAAAATAATCAAGGAAGAAAGTATCTTCTCAAAAGTATTCAATATGACTCTGTATCTCGCTTAGATATGACAAAACTTCCCTTTGAAGGAATGGAAGATTATATTAAAAATTTGCCCATTAGTAAAGACAAACCTTGGGCAATGCAAGAATTTATTACAGGAAAAGAATATTGTACCCACAGTACAGTAAGAAAAGGAAAAATTAGACTACATTGTTGTTCAGAATCTTCTCCTTTTCAGGTAAATTATGAACATATTGAAAAACCAGAAATTTACAGTTGGGTAGAAACATTTGTTAAAGAATTAAACCTCAGTGGACAAATTTCTTTCGATTTTATTCAGTCGGAAGATGGTACTGTTTATCCCATTGAATGTAACCCCAGAACTCACTCAGCGATCACTATGTTTTATAATCATATCGGTGTTGCTGATGCTTATATAAATGATGGAAAAGAAGGGAAAAAACCCATTACACCATTAACCAATAGTAAACCCACCTATTGGCTATATCACGAAGTTTGGCGTTTAACTGGCATTCGTTCTTTCAGAGATTTTCAAGCTTGGATCAAGAAAATTACTACAGGAACAGACGCTATTTTTCAACTTAACGATCCCTTACCATTTTTAATGAACCCTCATTGGCAAATTAGCATACTCTTGATGCAAAATTTACGCAGGTTTAAGAACTGGGTAAAAATTGACTTCAATATTGGAAAATTAGTTGAGATAGGTGGAGATTAAAACAGTTACCAGTTACCAGTCACCAGTCATCAGCCCTATAGCCCTTGGATTTAAACTCACAACCAACGCAGACTACTAATTGTGAACAATCACTATGGTCGATCAAATTGGCATTATCATCACATTTATCTTTTTTTTGCTGTTATTTACAGGGGTAGGAACCTATTCTGCAACCCAGAAAAAAGCTACCACAACTGACTATTTATTGGCCAGTCGTAGCGTTAACCCTTGGTTAACCGCTCTTTCAGCTATGGCAACCGGGCAAAGTGGCTTATTATTCATCGGACAGGTTGGTTTTGCCTATAAAATGGGGATTTCCACTATCTGGTTAACCATAGGTTGGGCGATCGGCGATTATCTCGCTTGGTGGTTGGTTTTTAAACCCCTACGAGAACAGTCTGAAGCAACAGCATCGGACACTGTTTCGGCTTTCTTAGCCCAAAATATAAAAGGATATCGCCTTATTTCCCTAATTTCTGCCCTTATAACCCTAGCTTTTCTTGGTTCCTACGCCGCAGCCCAACTGGTGGCTGGTAGTAAAGCCTTGAATAGCGTCTTTGGCTGGAATTATAACTTAGGGATCATCATCGGTGCTATTATTGTGGTCATCTATTGCTTTTCTGGGGGTATTCGTGCATCTATATGGACAGATGCCCTACAAGGAATATTAATGTTGGGTTCCTTGTTACTTTTATTAGTAGTAGCAGTGATTAAATGTGGTGGTTTATCCAGCTTATGGCAATCTTTAGACAGTATTGACCCAAATTTAGTCAGTTTTAGCTCTCAGTCTTTACCTTTAGGGTTTATACCTTTTCTGATCGGTTGGATGGTTGCAGGGTTTGGGGTTGTTGGGCAACCCCATATTATGGTTAGGGCCATGGCCATCGACTCAGCCAAAAACCTCGGTTTTGCCAGAAACCTAAAAACCAGTTTAGGGTTAACAAACTCTTTCTCTGCCTTGGGTATTGGCTTAACTGCAAGGGTTTTACTGCCAGAGTTGGGTTCATCCGGTGATCCTGAGTTGGCTTTACCTTATCTCTCTTTGGAGTTATTACCTGTTTTCTTAGTAGGTTTGATCTTAGCAGGACTTTTTTCTGCAACCATGTCCACCGCCGACTCCCAAATACTATCTTGTTCAGCGGCCTTAACACAAGATATTTTTCCCCAGATGTCTAAGTCCTATAATTTTGCCAAAATAGGAACCCTGAGTGTAACTGCTATTGTTTTAGTCATCGCCCTCGCTGGAGATAACAATGTCTTCGCTTTAGTTACTTTTTCGTGGTCTATCTTAGCCTCCGGTTTGGGGCCATTATTACTGGTGAAAGTCTGGCAACAACCTGTTAATACAGCAACTGCGATCGCCATGATGATCATCGGCATAACAACTGCTTTGACTTGGAAGTTACTTCTTAACCTATCCGGTGCCATCTATGAAGTGTTACCCGGTATGGTTGCAGGAATAGCCGTCTATGGGGTTTATAGATTGTTTTTCGGGGAACAGGCAAACCCCCCCTCATCCCCCCAAGGGGGGAAGGGCAACAGGGAATAGAAATAATTGTTTTTAGGCTAATTAATTAATTATCCACTATCCATTGTCCATTATCCATTATTCATCGGGAGATTTAACCATGTCTATATTTCATATTCTTCATTTAGTTGGTTCGGCAGAAAATGAGTTTTATTGCGACTTATCCCGTCTTTACGGTAAAGAGTGTGTTGAAGCAACGGCCAACCCTTCTCACTATCGTTTTTCTATTGCTTATGTGACTCCAGATCGCTTATGGCGTTTTCCTACATCTTTGAGCAGAGAAGATATTAATGCAGCCACACCTTTATCCTTATCTCAAGCTATACAGTGGATCACAGAACAAAATATCGACTTAGTTTTACCTCAGATGTTTTGTCTTCCTGGAATGACTCAATATCGGGCATTATTTGACCTTTTGAAGATCCCTTATTTGGGCAATAAAGCCGAGTTGATGGCCCTAACTGCACACAAGGCCAAAGCTAAGGCCATCGTTCGTGCAACAGGGGTTAAAGTACCTTACGGGGAACTATTGCGCAATAGTGACACCCCCAACCTACGGCCACCTGTTGTTATTAAACCTGCAAACGCTGATAACTCTTTAGGAATAACATTGGTTAGAACAATGGATGAGTATCAGGCAGGGTTAGAAAAAGCTTTTCAATATGCAGATGAGGTATTAGTAGAAGAATATATCGAACTAGGAAGAGAAGTGAGATGTGGCACCATTGTTAAAGATGGAGAATTAATTAGTTTACCCTTAGAAGAATATGCAGTTAATCAAGAAAATAATCCTATTCGTAACTATGAAGACAAACTAAAAAGGGATGATACAGGAGAGTTAACCTATGCTGCCAAAGATAAGAAAAAAGCTTGGATAGTTGATATAAAAGATCCAGCCACCAGACGAGTGCAAGAAATAGCTAAACAGTGTCATCAAGCGTTAGGTTGTCGTCATTATAGTTTGTTTGATTTTCGTATCGATCCCCAAGGACAACCCTGGTTTTTAGAAGCCGGTTTATACTGTTCTTTTTCCCCTAAAAGTGTAATCTCAATGATGGCACAAGCAAAGGGTATTTCTCTAGATGAGTTATTAGAAATAGTCATTAAAGAAGCGATGATTTAAAACCGTAGGGTATTGATAATTGTAGGGTGTATTAGCGTAGCGTAATACACCAATAAACACTACAAATTGTGCATTACGGCAGAAAAAAGTAGAGGAATCAACCGAAAAATTATAGTTTGCCTAATGCACCCTACAGACTTATTGATAGATTAATTCAAGAAGAATTTCAGAAAAGGATTAGAAGGAGATAAACAGGAAAATCCATTAATAGCATCATAAATTTCATCTTGTGAACGCATACAATAATGAACTATTATGAATTAATCGTAAATAATATCAATTTCCTACCCTCAAAACTCCCAAGTTTAGGAAACATTAAGTTTTTTAGTAGAAATCTTCACCCTATCCCCTAAATAGAGATATTGTGTAATGATGGTTAAACAACTCAAGTGAGGAGCCAATCAATTATGGATGTTAAATCAATTCTAGTGGTATTAACTGTCTTATTTTCAGTATCTTGTCTCTTTTTCGGTACCAGAAACGGATACTATGACTCTGATAATTATGATGGTAACGGGTCCGCACATTAATTGACGGCGATCGCATTCTCAGAAAATGTTATCATAGTCATAGTCAAAATTCCATCCCGTACACGACGACTAGAGAGCGATCGTGTTCTGGATGTTGTTTTTTTATAATCAATAATAAAAGCTTAATTATTAAAAGGTTAAGAAAACAATAATAATAATTTAAGCCAAGAAAAAAACATAAAAGTTGCTAATATTTCTCAATTAGATGACAGTAATTATTAAAAGGTTAAGAGAAAGATAATGATAATTTAAGCCAAGAAAAAAAGACAAAAAATCTATAAATTGTTTGACAAAAATTAATAAATGAATATACATTAATACGTGGGCTAGTCAATCCAATTAAAAACCGTGTTTGATCAGAAAACGCAGGAAAAATAACCTTTCCCTGCGTCGAGGGAATAGTTTTGTCTTGTCATAACAAGATTGTTCCCCCTTAAATTGTTACTTACTTTAATTTTAGCAGGAGTATTTCTCTTGCTTCTGTAAAATCTGATCATCCTAGTGCAGCTTGGCGAAAGTAATCCACCAGATTTTTACAGAAACTTTCGTGACTAGCCACGACAATGTGTTTCAATGAAACTAACGGAAGAATCTCGAAGTTGATGTCCATGATAAAAGCATTGCCAATTAACCTCTCCAACCTACAGAAAACAGTACTCCAACAAATAGTGAGAGGGACAACAAACCCCTATCGCCTTGTTAGACGAGCCAAGCTAATCTTAGCCGCAGCATCAGGAGAGAGCAATAGTTCGATTAGTCGAAGATTAGAATTAGACCGAGTACAAGTGCGTCAGTGGCGATCGCGATGGTTTGAGGAGAGAGAAAAACTGAGTGCCGCCGAAGAACAACAGGTAACGGAGAAAGCATTAATGGTCTTGATCAAAGGAATTTTAAGCGATCGCCCAAGACCTGGAACAACAAAATCCTTTACGGTCGAACAAGTAGTCCAGATTGTAGCGATCGCTTGTGAAGAATGTGAAAAATCAGACAGACCAGTGAGCCATTGGACACCTTCAGAGTTGGCGGATGAAGCCATAAAAAGAGGAATTGTCGAAAAGATTTCCCCCCGTAGTGTGGGGCGTTTTTTTAAAAGAAGCGACATTACAACCACATCTCGTTCGTTACTGGTTAAATGCCAAAATTGATGATCCCTTAAAATTTAAAAAGCAAGTCAAATATATCTGTGAACTTCATCAAGAAGCTAAAACTTTGTTAGAACAAGGAATTCATTTAATTAGTACAGATGAAATGACAGGGATTCAAGCTCTTGAGAGATTATTTCCGAACAAAAGAATCAAGCCTAAACAAGTAGAAAAAATCGAATTTGAATATGAAAGACACGGAACTTTAAGCTTGATTGCGAACTGGGATGTGGCAAGAGGAAAAGTTGTTAGTCCCTCTATTGGATCGACAAGAACAGAACAAGATTTTTCTGAACATATCCAGAGAACGATTAAGATTGATGAAAAAGCAGAATGGATTTTTATTGTAGATCAACTCAACACTCATAAATCGGAAAGCTTAGTCAAATTAGTAGCAGAAAGCTGTGGAATTACTATTGATTTGGGGAGAAAAGGAAAGGAGGGGATTTTGCAATCTATGGACAGCAGAGCAGATTTTTTATCAGATGAATCTCATCGAATTCGCTTTGTTTATATTCCTAAACATACATCGTGGCTTAATCAAATTGAGTGTTGGTTTTCGATCTTAGTCCGGCGTTTACTCAAAAGAATTACTGTCCGTTCAACTGAAGAACTATCCCAAAAAATTCTCAATTTTATTGATTACTTTAATCAACATTTTGCTAAGCCGTTCGTTTGGAAATTTAAGGGCTTTAAAGATCATAAGTGACTGGTAGATTATTTTTGCTAAGCTGCACTAGTTCGTACCCGTGAAGACTTAGAAGGTTTATCTGCTGATACGGACAAGGTATTAGGGATTTTTGCGGCGGAAGATACCTACAACGACACCACTGAAGCTAATTTGGTAGAGCAAGGTTTTGTTGACGAGAATGGTGATTTAATCCTTTATGGACAGCCAGGGAACGAAAATCCTCCTACCGTTGCCGAGATGTTAGAGGCAACTTTAGAGTTAGATACATTTGCTAACGCTGAAGACGGCTTCCTGGTGGTTCTCGAAGAAGAAGGAGCGGACAATTTCCCCAACAATAATAATACCCAGATTCCGCACTTCAAAATGTAGTATAAAAAAATACATAGTTTTAAAAAGTCCGAAAATCATACCTGGGCAAGAATATTTCTCTTTTCATTAAATTTTTAGGAAAAATAATCAAATTAAGAAGATTTATACTCATTGAAAACTTAGCAAGACTCAGCACAAACGAAGGAGAGTTTCCTCTTCTCATTTGATATCATTAGACTCTTATTCTTTTATTATTTTTGCTTTATCCAATTCAATTTATAGATAATATCTTTGACAAGATGCAGGTAATAAACTCAATATAAAACGCCTTTCTTCTGTTAAATTGACAATTTGTTTAACTCCGTTTAAAATCACATAATGAATACCTTGAAAACATTGAAATATCCACCTCAAAGTCGGACGCAATGTTACTTTCCCTACTTGATTATTTATTCCTTTTTTGACTCTTTTTAAACAATTTCTTAATTCTCTTTGCCCCAAGTTATAAATCAACAAACACAAAGACATTAAAAATAACATTGTTTCTATTCTTTCTGGTTTTTCAACGAAGAAACTATCAGTAAAAAATAAGGGATCTTTCAAAAATCGAAATCCTCTTTCCGTAGATTGCTGGTTTTTATAAGTTATCAGAATTTCACTAGCTTCTAATTTATTTTCCTCTACTAAGTTAGTTGCTAAAATAAATTTTCCTGCTTCTTTAGTCTTTCTACTTATCTCTTCATCTTTTTTGATGATCAGACTAATCATTTTATAAATCTTTTCCTTTTTTTTCGAGTAAGTTTCAATCAGTTCAACTTCTTTTATTTCCAACAATCTCAATTTTTTATTAATAGCTTTTAATTTATATCGAGCAGCTTGAGGATGTTCAAATTCTTCAGATTGTATTTCTTTAAGAAATTTTTGGGATTTCTTCTCTTCTTGGGAAAGTTGTTTTTCTAGTTTTTCCAAATCACTTTTCTGTCTTTTTTCACTCAAGACTATTAACCAAGTTTGCTTGATTCCACCATAAGTAACAATTTCTTCTTTCCAGGTATAACTTTCTAAATTTAGGTCACTTCTTTTTTCTTTATCTTCATCTTTTACTTCTTCCACCTCTATATTTTGCACTAATTCTTTTGCTTTTTTTATGGTCATTGGAACTCTCGTTATCCATTTTAAATGTTGGATTAGTTGGAGATTTTCTTGACCATATAAAGCACTATCACAAACCATGATACTATCAAACTTTATTTGCTTTTTGAATTCTACTAAAACTTTTCCAAATACAGCTTTATCAGATTCATTTCCATCTCCTACTCTCACAAATAATGGAATATCTCCATCTTGGCTTGTTATTAAATCCAAGACACATTGTTTTAAGTCTGGTCTATGATCCCGAGAATATCCTTTCTTAATAAAAATTGGTCTTTCTTTAATAATTTTTTCTTCTTCCTGTTTCTCTTTATCTTCTTCCCTTTTATATTCTCCATCTAAATGAAATGACGTGGAATCTAAATGGGAGTATTTAAGGTCTATTTTAATTTTTTTAATTACTTCTAAAACTACTTCAATAAAAATATCATTTAGTCCATATTTATATAATTCATCCATTACTCTCCCAATTTTATCATCATTAAGGTAATCAGGTTTAATTCTTTCTCCTAACAATTTCTCAATGGCTTTATCTTGAAAAAACTGACTGAATAAATATAGAGGTCTTGAAACAAATCCTAGTCCATTGATTAAAATAGACTTAACTACTGTACCTGCTGAGATTTTTTCTCTAACATCTATTCCTAATTTATTATTAATTATTTTGACTATTCCTATTTCATCAATTAAACCAGCTACTATCCCTAAATGGTCTAAATTTTTAACTTGTATTTCTTCTAAATAAGACATTTTTCGCTCTTTTTTTACAGAGGAAACAACTTAAGCAATTATCCCACTTTTTTGTCTTCAAGAGCTTAAGCAATTATACTTAATTATTAACCCCAGGCTTGTAGTATTTAATGCTACTTTTTGAAGTGCGGAATCTGGGATTAAATACTCCCCAGGGGTGGTATCTCCTTCATTAGCATCTTCTACAGCAACAATGCTGACAATGGGAACTTCTTCTGGTTGGGGAGATCCTCCTTCTGTTACTCTGATTCTGTTGCGCTCGCTTTCATTAGTAACTGTTATGGTAGAGGTTAATTGATAATTTAAGTCGCTACTGGTGGCAGTAACATCTATATCCAGGGGATTTTCAATACCAGTAAGTCTTATTTCTTGATAGCTATCCCAATTATTTTCATTAAAGGCGATAGTAGTTAAATTTGTACCACCATTATTAAATTCAACGGTGACATCATTAAGAGGTTGACTGGTTAGTTTTACAGAATAAATAGTTTCCCCATTCTCATTTATAACAAGGGGATTGTTTGTTGTTACTTCTTCGCCAAAAATATCAACTATGGCGACTCCTGCGGTATAGTCTTCACTATCGGTAAGGGTTATTGTTGTTGTACCACTATTAACGAAAATATTATTTTCTAAAGGATCACCAAATAAACCAAAGACTGTTTCTGACTGTAATGTTATTTCAATGGTTTCATCTCCTTCGACGATCGCATCGGCTAAAGGAGTGATGTAAATGTTAGCTGAATCTGCACCTTGAGGAATGAAGATGGAGTTTGTGGGGAATGAGCCATCAGTGGTGCTAATATCTGTTTGGGATATGTAATAGTCTTCTCCTAAAGTGGCTGTGCCTGTGACATCATAGTTAATGATTAATCCGGGTAAGTCTGTAACTGGTTCATCTAATTTAACTTCAACGAAAAAGGTTTCTATTCCTTGATCTGTTACTAAAGGAGTTTCCGTTAAACTATTGCTATCAACTTCTGCTGTTACGGATAACAATGAATTGGAATTGTTGTTCTGCCCACCGAATATTACATATGTTTGCCCTGCATAACTATTACCATTGGCCTCGGCAGGATCTGCACCAATAATAAGGTCATCAATACCATCTCCATTGACATCCCCTGCATTACTTACTGAAAATCCTGAGTTGTCACCTGCATCAATACCATTAATTACAAATCCATTATTTCCATTCAGTGATGATAAATTTAATGTACTGCCAAAAGACTCTGAACCAAATATTACATATGTTTCCCCTGCATCCTCATTACCATTGGGATCTGCAAAAAATGCACCAATAATAAGGTCATCAAAGCCATCTCCATTGATATCCCCTGCATTACTTACTGAAAATCCTGAGTTGTCAAATTCATCAATACCATTGATTACAAATCCATTACTTCCATCGAGAGATGATAAATTTAATGTATCCTCAAAAGAAGAAGACCCAAATACTACATATGTTTCCCCTGCGTCAATATTACCATTGGGCTGTGCAAGAAATGCACCAATAATAAGGTCATCAAAGCCATCTCCATTGATATCCCCTGCATTACTTACTGAAAATCCTGAGTTGTCAAATTCATCAATACCATTAATTACAAATCCATTATTTCCATCCAGTGATGATAAATTTAATGTATTCCCAAAAGATTCTGAACCAAATATTACATATGTTTCCCCTGCAAAACGATTACCATTGGGTTCGGCACCATATGCACCAATAATAAAGTCATCAATACCATCTCCATTAACATCCCCTGCATTACTGACTGATCTCCCTGAGTAGTCACGTGCATCAATACCACTAATTACAAATCCATTACTTCCATCCAGTGATGATAAATTTAATGTACTGTCAAAAGACTCTGAACCAAATACTACATATGTTTGCCCTAATAGAGAATTACCATTGCGATCTGCAAGAAATGCACCAATAATGATGTCATCAATACCATCTCCATTGATATCCCCTGCATTACTTACTGATCTCCCTGAGTAGTCACGTGCATCAATACCATTAATTACAAATCCATTACTTCCATTCAGAGATGATAAATTTAATGTATCCCCAAAAGACTCTGAACCAAATACTACATATGTTTCCCCTGCATAACTATTACCATTGGGATCGGCACCCTCTGCACCAATAATAAGGTCATCAATACCATCTCCATTGACATCCCCTGCATTACTTACTGATCTGCCAAAGGTATTAGAACTAACTGTAATATTGACATCAGTTGTCGACCCAGTTTCTTCTTCGATTAAATTGTTAGTTGTGCCGGCTCCAGTTACTAAATTCCAATTAGTGGGGGTACTTGAACCAATAGGACCAAAATCAACCCCGATTATAGCAGCATTGGCAACATTAGGAATAATTCCTAATCCGATAGCAGTGGTCACAATGCCTAAAGTTTGCTTGAAATTCATAATTACTCCTCAACCAAAGGAAAATTTGGATAGTTTATTGTTTTCCGCCTCAATCATTACATAAAAAAGGGGGGGGTCAAGTGTTTTTAAATATTTTTAACAAAAATACTCTATTTATACAGCTAAATGCTTAAGTATCGTAGATTACATTCAATTTTGCGCTGATTAGTGCATATAGCAAGTTTCAACTGATGACATGGAATCATGAGCTAAAATATTATTACGTAGATTGCATAAATAAACTGACAAAAATGGAAGCAATAATAGCTAAATTTTCGGTTGAAGACTATCATAAAATGATAGAAGCTGGACTATTAATTTATCGTGACGTTGAGTTAATTAATGGACTTATTTTAGAAATGTCTCCTGAAGGAACAGAACATACTTATATTGGGGAAACTTTGGCTGATTATTTCCGTCGATTAACCCAAGGAATAGCTTGGGTTAGAGAAGCAAGACCTATTACCCTTACTCAATCTGAACCTGAACCAGATATTGCTATTGTTCGTCTTCCCCATTCTCTTTATCGTTCCCATCATCCCTACCCTGAAGATATTTATTTGTTAATTGAAATATCTCATTCTACTTTGAAGTTTGATACTTCAGAAAAAAGAAATACTTATGCAGCAGCAAATATTCAAGACTATTGGGTGGTTGATGTTAATAATAAACAGTTAATTATCTATCGTTCTCCTATTAATGGACTGTATAAAAATGAAACAAGATTATCTTTAGACAGTCAAGTATCACCCTTAGCTTTTCCTGATCTTAATATCATAGTGAATGAAATTTTTAACCGTTAAAGGAAAGAAGATATTACGATATCGCCATCTCTACTATTCTAGCGTCATATTGAATGTCTAGAGAATCTAAGTCAACAGATAAACAACCTGTGTCGCACAACCAGGTAAATAATGATTATTAATAGTAAGGTGGGCAATGCCCACCCTACAAATTACTCCCAAACCTGACAACTTAAATCACCAGATTTTTGCGAGAAACGGATATTTTCTTCATAATCAACGGGACAATCAATCACCGCCGGAACCCCTTGTTCTAAGGCAGTTTTCAAGGTAGGAACTAAGTCATCAGCAGACTCCACACGATACCCTTTTAAACCCATACTTTCGGCAAATTTAACAAAATCTGGATTAGTAAACTTAATAAAAGAAGACTTACCAAATTGATTAATTTGCTTCCATTCAATTAAACCATAACCATTGTCATTGAAAATAAGAGTAACAAAAGGAGTACCGGCCCGTAAAGCCGTTTCTAACTCCTGACAGTTCATCATAAAACCCCCGTCTCCTGTCACTGCAACCACCCTCTTATCTGGGGCCACCAACTTAGCAGCGATCGCCCCAGGTATAGCGATCCCCATAGCTGCAAACCCATTGGAAATGAGACAAGTATTAGGACTATCACAATGATAATGACGGGCCATCCACATTTTATGGGCCCCCACATCAGAGATGACAATATCTTCTGGTCCCATCACCTGACGCAGATCGTAGATAATTTTTTGTGGTTTAATGGGAAAACCTTCATCATGGGCATAATTTTCGTATTCTGTGACTAACTTACTACGTAAACCAGTAGCAATAGAGGTTGATTTTCCTTGACGATCAGCCCGTTTTAAAATATCCATCAAAGAATCACTAATATCCCCCACCACTTCCACTAAAGGAATATAACTGCTATCAATTTCGGCCGGTTCCATGCCAATATGAATAATAGGAGTTTTCCCTTCAGGGTTCCATTTTTTGGGGGAATATTCGATCAAATCATAACCCACAGCAATGACGAGATCGCTTTGTTCAAAAGCACAAGTAATAACATCCCGTTGTTGCAAACCCACTGTCCATAAGGAGAGAGGATGGGTGTAAGGAACCGCCCCTTTACCCATAAAAGTGTTGGCCACAGGAATGTTTAAAGTAGTAGCAAACTCCGTTAACGCTTCACTAGCTTGGGCCCGAATAGTACCATTACCCACTAAAATTAAGGGATTTTTGGCCTTAGAAATAGCCATAGCCGCAGCGTTTAAACTACGATAAGAAGCGTAGGTTTTCTCTTGGTCATCCCGTTTTAAAGGTTGACCTTCTACCGGCATAGCTGCGATATTCTCGGGGAGATCGATATGAACCGCTCCAGGTTTCTCGCTTTGTGCCAATTTAAAGGCTTTACGGGTGATTTCCGGGGTAATACTAGGACGAACAATCTGTTTATTCCATTTGGTCACCGGTGCAAACATAGCCACCAAGTCTAGGTATTGATGGGACTCAATGTGCATTCTGTCCGTTCCCACCTGTCCCGTAATAGCAACTAAGGGCGCACCATCTAGATTAGCATCGGCAACCCCAGTCATTAAGTTGGTTGCTCCAGGCCCAAGAGTGGATAAACAGACTCCTGCTTTACCTGTGAGTCGTCCATAGACATCAGCCATAAAAGCTGCCCCTTGTTCGTGACGGGTGGTGATAAATTGAATAGAAGAGTCTTGGAGTGCCTCAAGGATATGTAAGTTTTCTTCCCCTGGCAAACCAAAAATATACTCTACCCCTTCATTTTCGAGGCATTTTACCAATAATTCGGCTGTGTTCATTTCCCCCATGTGAGTTTTCCCTTATGTTGATGATACTGATGAGTTAATAGCGACTCCCGAAATCTTGGTTTCTAGACCGTTTCGGGAGTTGAGGATGGATTATCAAATTTCTCTTATGTCTAATTTAAGCAAAGATCCTTGACAAAAACCACTATTTATGATGAACTCCTCACTTAATCCACACGGTTTTAACATTGAGAAATTCCTGCATTCCTTCAATACTTAATTCCCGTCCGTAACCCGATCGCTTAATTCCACCGAAAGGTAGGCGAGGATCGGATTTGACCATACCATTAATAAAGACGCATCCAGCTTCGATCTCATCGATCAGTCGCTCTTGTTCCATTGGCTCATTGCTCCAGGCACTAGCTCCCAACCCAAAGATGGTATCATTAGCTAATTCAATGGCTTCGTCTATATCTTTAACTCGGAAGAGTAAAGCCACAGGACCAAAGAACTCATCGTAATATCCGGGAGAATCTACAGGAATATCCGTTAAAATGGTGGGCGGATAAAAGTAACCAGGTTGATCGGCGATCGCTTTACCCCCTATTACTATTTTGCCCCCTTTTGTGACTGTTTCTTGCACTTGTTGATCTAATTCTAATAACATGGAGGCGTTAGCCAGTGGCCCGATGTCTGTTTCTTCCTGCATGGGATCGCCTACTGTCAATGCCTTAAATTTTTCTGTGAGTAGAGCTTGAAAGCGATCGGCGATGGACTCGGCTAAGATAAAGCGTTTGGCTGCAATACAAGACTGGCCATTGTTTAGCATCCTGGCTGTTACTGCGGTGGTAGCTGCTGCTTCGATATCGGCACTTTCTAAGACGATAAAAGGATCACTGCCCCCTAATTCTAAAACGGTTTTCTTAATTTGTTTACCAGCCGCAGAAGCTAAACTGGCCCCGGCGGGTTCACTTCCTGTTAAGGTAGCTGCTTTGACTCTGGGATCATTGATAATAGCTTCTACTTGAGAGGCGCCGATCAGTAAGGTTTGGAAACTACCTTGAGGAAACCCTGCTTCTGTCAGGATAGCTTCAACTGCTAAGGCGCATTGAGGGACATTAGAAGCGTGTTTAAGAATGCCAATGTTTCCAGCCATCAAGGCAGGTGCCGCAAAGCGAAACACTTGCCAGAGGGGAAAATTCCAGGGCATAACGGCTAAAATAATCCCCAAGGGTTGATAACGGATAAAGCTACGACTGGCATCCGTTTGGGCCGGAACATCTTTGAGAAAGTTAGCTGCGTTTTCTGCGTAGTAACGACAAACTAAGGCGCATTTTTTCGCCTCTGCGATCGCACTTTTGATCGGTTTACCCATTTCTAGGGTCATTATTTCCCCTAGTTTACGTTGATCTCGTTCTAAAATATCGGCGGCAGCATTCAACCATTGACTCTTTTGTTCTAGGGAAATTTTACGATACTTTTTGAACGTAGACTCAGCTAAAGCGAGTTTAATCTCAATCTCTTCTGCTGTAAGGGGTTCAAAAATTTTAATGGTTTCTCCCGTTGCTGGGTTAACTGTGGCGATACCCATTTTGTCCTCCTAATTCCCTTTATTGTGTACAATTTCTAACATTCTTTCCTAGTGTGCTATGACTACACTCAGGTAATGGGTGTTTTTTGGGAATTTTTAATATCTATTTCTAGATTGACTCTATAACAAGACAACGGAGGACTTTCTTTACATTTATATACATAAATTTACACTAAGTTAGTTAGGAGTGGAAGAATTAATTATATTTCAATTAATTGCTACTAGGGTTAATTAATAGCCGTTTCTTTTAAGAATTAGAATCTAGTCTTTGAGAAATCTTATTAATTCCCCAACTAAGAATTGCTCCTAAAAAAAGAATACCAATGGCAGGATTAAATAAAGGTTGCCAAAGTTTGTACCAGAGGTCAAAACCGAGGGGAACTCCGACAGAACGACCAATAACCGCAGCTATCAACCAAAAAAAACCCAGAAATACTAGAAAAACATCCGCCACCAATAAACGGTTCAACCAAGTTAAAATTGTCTCTTTCATTATTTTGTGCATTATATTTTCATTAAATATGATACAGTAAAACTGGATCATAAAAATAAGTTACCTTTGAAAAATGACTAAGTTAGATGAAATTTTCATAATCATTATTAATTCTAAAAGGTGGGCAATACCCACCCTACTTTAACTAGGCTCCTACTGCTTCTTTTGCTGCATACATTACTTCTAAGGTAATCTCAGAAAATCCTCGTTCACGGGCAAATTTTTCTGTATTTCGTTTTACTTTACCCCGAACAAAACCAGGAACTTTATTCAATTCTGTTTGTGCTTCTTTGTTCCAGTTCAAATCAGAATCAGCAGAAATTCCTTTGGTAATAACTTCTTTAGTATCATGACCCCCAAAAATTTCTAAAAGATGGTCTTCCATCCCCAAAGTAAAGGAATTATAGATCAAATCGGCAATCTGATTTGTGCCTTCATAACCACAGAAAGGTTTATAACCAATAGGGAAGTTTTGAATATGAATGGGTGCAGCAATAACACCACAAGGAATGTCTAATCTTTTCCCTACATGACGTTCCATTTGGGTGCCAAAAATAGCAGAGGGTTCGATACGAGCGATGGCATCTCCAATGGCTCCATTATCATCACTAATTAACACTTCATCGCAATATTCGCTCACTTGTTCTTTGAACCATTCTGCGTCATATTTACAATAAGTTCCGGCTAAAACTACATGAATTCCCATCTCCCGTGCTAAAATTTTTGTAAGGGCAGCAGCATGGGTATTGTCCCCAAAAACAACGGCTTTTTTACCCGTTAAATTTTGACAGTCAATGGAGCGAGAAAACCAGGCAGCTTGAGACACATATAAAGTCTGTTCGTTTATATATTCTTCATAATTAACATTAGCCCCTTGCTCATTAATTATCTGTTGAATTTTACGAATACATCTCGCTGTTTCTACTACCCCCATCGGTGTAATATCCACATAGGGAAGGTTAAAACTTTCTTGTAAATATTGTGCCGTGGCTAACCCTAATTCTCGATAAGGTACTAAATTAAACCATGCTTTCGGTAAATTCTTTAAGTTATGAACCGATGCACCATCGGGAGTCACTTCATTAACTTCAATTCCCAAATCTTTCATTAATTGTTTCAACTCTCTACAGTCGTGTTGATTATGAAATCCTAAAGTAGAAATACCGATAATATTAACGGAAGGATTTTCTGTTTTTTCAGTAGATAATTGATTCTTTTTCTGGGCTTTTTCCAGGTAAAATTTAACAATTTGGTGTAAAGTTCTGTCAGCAGCTTGAAACTCGTTGTAACGATAATGGTTGACATCTGCTAATAAAACATCTCCCTTGGCATCCATTTGCGCGCGATCGACAAAATTAGCTAAATCTTCTTGTAAAATACTAGAGGTACAAGTAGGGGTTAAAACAATTAAATCGGGGTTTTCTTCCCCATCTTTGCGAACAATATTGTTAACCACCTTTTCTTGAGAACCCCTAGCTAAAACATTGCGATCGACTACACTAGCAGTAACGGGAGTAAAATCTCTTTCCCGTTCTAACATCGATCGCATAACATTAAAATAGTCATCTCCCAAAGGTGCGTGCATGATCGCATGAACATTTTTGAAAGAACTAGCAATGCGTAGGGTGCCGATATGTGCAGGGCCAGCATACATCCAATAGGCCAGTTTCATAGAATTCTCCTAATGTGGTAAATAATCTTGATTGTCCCAAAATTGTTGTCTTTATTGAGTATCTGATTAAATAATGTTACATAAGTAAAAATTGCCTACATCACCCATTTTGAATAGGTTTGAAGGGCATTTGACCAATCTTGTTCTGGTTTAATTTTAATTAATCTTAATGTTAGACAATATCATTGCTCAGGAACGAGGAATCTCCATAAAAAAAGCAGCACAGATAACAGTGCTGCTCGAGTCTTTTTATTTAGGTTTAAACCTAGACTAAACTAGCCATTTTAATTTCATTAGTGCTTAAGATTTGTTGTAGTTCATCAGAATCAACAGTTTCTTTTTCCACTAACATATCTGCTAAGGTGTCTAAGATTTGACGGTTACTTTCTAAGACATCTTTAGCCCGTGCATAGGCAGTATCTACAAGTCCGCGAACCTCTTCATCGATAGCAGAGGCAGTTTCGTTAGAAAAGTCGCGATCAGAAGCAATATCTCGCCCTAAAAAGACATTTCCATTTTGCCGTCCTAAAGCAACTGGTCCTAAGCGATCGCTCATTCCAAAGCGAGTGATCATCTGACGGGCAACCCGGGCCACCTGTTGTAAGTCACTAGCAGCACCGGTGGTGACTTCTTCCTCACCGAAGATGATTTCTTCAGCAACACGGCCACCCAAGGCCACAGCCATTTGATTTTGTAGATAAGAACGAGACATCAACCCTGACTCCATGCGATCTTCACTTGGAGTAAACCAGGTTAACCCACCGGCACGGCCACGGGGAATAATGCTGATTTTCTGCACAGGATCGTAGTCAGGCATCAAAGCCCCTACTAAGGCGTGACCAGCTTCATGGTAAGCAACTAGGGTCTTGCGCTTCTCACTCATGACCCGATTTTTCTTCTCAGGCCCTGCTAAAACGCGGTCAATGGCATCGTTGACCTCATCCATGGAAATTTCGGTCAAATTACGACGAGCGGCTAAAATAGCAGCTTCGTTCAAGAGGTTAGAAAGATCAGCACCGGTAAACCCAGGAGTACGACGGGCAATTTTATCGAGATCAACGTCTTTGGAGAGGGTTTTGCCACGAGCATGAACTGTCAGGATTTCTTGACGACCGGCGTAGTCGGGACGATCCACCACTACCTGACGGTCAAAACGACCTGGACGTAATAAAGCTGCGTCTAAGACATCGGGACGGTTGGTAGCAGCGATGATAATGATGCCGGTGTTGCCTTCAAAACCGTCCATCTCGGTTAACAGTTGGTTGAGGGTTTGTTCCCGTTCATCGTTACCACCCCCTAAACCAGCACCCCGTTGACGACCAACTGCGTCGATCTCATCGATAAATACGATACAAGGGGCGTTAGTTTTGGCCTGTTCAAATAAGTCACGGACACGGGATGCACCGACACCAACAAACATTTCCACAAACTCGGAACCAGAAATGCTGAAGAAAGGAACACCTGCTTCCCCTGCTACGGCCTTAGCTAACAGGGTTTTACCTGTTCCAGGAGGTCCTACTAATAAGACTCCTTTGGGAATTTTGGCACCAATGGCGGTGAAGCGATCGGCGTTTTTCAGAAAGTCTACAACTTCGGTGAGTTCTAACTTAGCTTGTTCGATACCAGCTACATCCCCAAAAGTTACTTGGGTTTGGGGTTCCATTTGTACCCGTGCTTTTGACTTGCCAAAGTTCATGGCCTGGGAACCAGGTCCACTTTGCGCCCGACGTAACAAGAAGAATAACCCAACCAGTAATAATATTGGCAGGAGGAAACTGGTAGCCACTCTCACCCAGACTCCTTCGTCGTTAGGGGGTTGGATGGCAATATCTACTTTGTTTTCGGACAAAATGTTGATTAAATCGGGATCGTTGGGTAGATTAACCAGTTGTGGTGCGCCACCTTCGGGGTTAGGAACCCTCGCTTGAGTGCGATCAGAACTCAGTGTCACTCGATCCACTCGGTTATTTTCTACACGGTCAATAAACTCGCTATAGGTTAATGTTTCCCGACTTTGAGTGTTATTGTTATCTAGAAAGGCTGATGCTAAAGCTAATACGACAATAAGCAAAAGTGCATATAGTCCAGCATTACGCCATGTTTTCTTATTCTTGTTCACGCTGTCGGCCTCTTTTTTATACTAAAGGGGAAGATAGGATTATCTTCAATATATCAAGGTTAATGATTTAACCAGATCATAACTCCTGAGAATTCAGGTCTGGTTTTTCCGAGAAAAACACTTGTTAATTTATGTTAACGTTTCTCAGGAACTATTGACTAGGAATTTTTTAATTAATTTAGTTAAGGCTGTCGGGGTGCTTCCTTCCCTTTTTTTGCCAAGATTTAGCAATAATCTCAATTCAAGCAAAAAAAATAGGGGAACCGCTATTTGTGTTGCTGAACGATTCCACCTGCCGATCCATCCTTGAGAGGAGAACACTTATTGACCCTATCATAGACTTATTAAAAATCTTTGTCAACAGTAATGAGAAGATTTTTCAATAGCTCACCACAAAAGTACAGAAAACTGGGGTATTCGCAATAGTCAATTGTTTTTCGCAATAAGGAAAAGACAAAAAAATAGGGGAACCGCTATTTGTGTTGCTGAACGATTCCACCTGCCGATCCATCCTTGAGAGGAGAACACTTATTGATTCAATCATAGTCTTATTAATAATTTTTGTCAATAGTGATGAGACTTTTTTTTAATGGCTCACCACAGAAGCACAGAAAACTGGGGCATTCGCAATAGTCAATTATTTTTCGCAATAAAGAAAAGACAAAAAAATAGGGGAACCGCTATTTGTGTTGCTGAACGATTCCACCTGCCGATCCATCCTTGAGAGGAGAACACTTATTGATTCAATCATAGTCTTATTAATAATTTTTGTCAATAGTGATGAGACTTTTTTTTAATAGCTCACCACAGAAGCACAGAAAACTGGGGTATTCGCAATAGTCAATTATTTTTCGCAATAAGGAAAAGACAAAAAAATAGGGGAACCGCTATTTGTGTTGCTGAACGATTCCACCTGCCGATCCATCCTTGAGAGGAGAACACTTATTGACCTTATCATAGACTTATTAAAAATCTTTGTCAACAGTAATGAGATTATTTTTCAATAATTCAGGAATGAGTATAGAGCATTATGGGTTAGTAAGCAAGCTTAAATGTATATATAGTGGGGGGTTGGACTTCTTCAATACCCCATTTAGATTGTTTGCCAACTTCCTGAAATAGCTAAGGTTAATCCTGGGGAATAAATATTGACAAACATAGTTTGACCATTGGGGGAAAAACACACACCAGCAAACTCGCTATTATTATAAGCATTACGAGCCAATCTATAATATTGCCCTTCTGGGGTGACACCGATTAAAAATTGTTCTCCCCTTCCATCCTCACAAACGATCAAATCACCAAAGGGGGACATAATTAAGTTATCGGGGTAATCTAATATTTCTGCACCGGGAGATTCCACAAATAAAGAAATCGTTTCTTGGGCAGGGTTATAGCGAAAAATTTGACCCTTCTCTGCATTACCCCCACTGGTACAGGTAAAATAAAATTCACCATTAGCTAAACAAATACCTTCCCCTCGTTTAAAAATTGCAGCCCCTTTGTTTTGTGCTTCGTAGCGTAATGTATCTTCATCAGGATCAACATTTTCCAGCTTTACCCATTGCACTGATTTTAGTTGATTGATGGGATAGTTTTTACTGGTATCAATTCTTGGAATTTCTTTGATAACTAATGCTTCTAAGATACCTCCTGCTTGTAGGTTTTGAGGTTGATGAGGACGAAAGCGATAAAAGCAACTATCATTTTGATCTTCTGTTTGGTAAATGTAACCAGTTTTTGGATCAACTGCGATCGCTTCATGTCGAAATCTTCCCATAGAGAGTAAAGGAGTTGGTTTGGTTATTTTACCCTGAGAAGGAACTTCAAAGTTATAACCATGTTTTTTGATTATTTCCTCACCACTATTGCGATTTTTGAGCTTATAAATAGCAGTATCTTCTTCACAACTAATCCAAGAATTCCACGGAGTTGTTCCGCCAGAACAATTTCTATTGGTTCCTGCTAAAGAGACAAATTCTTGCTCTAATGTCCCATTTTCATTAATAATTAAAGTTATAGTTCCTCCTTGGGAAATGGGGTTATATTTATACTCTGGTAACGTATTAATTCCATAGTTGGCATCGGGGGTCAATTCATGATTACGCACGAGAATTATTTGTTTATTTTTACCCCGAAATGCCGCCATTCCATCAAAACCAGAAGGAACAATACTACCATCATCCAGAGATTTGCCCCCATAAGAAATAACTTTGTATTGCCATCCTTTGGGAAGGTCTAAAATACCATTTGGATCAGGAATTAATGGACCAAATTTATTAGTATTTGTGCTTTTCCCCTTGGCAACACCAACATAATAGTTTTTTAAAGAATTAGCACCAACAATTGTGGTAAAACCGAAACCAGCTAGAGTAATAAAGTTTCTTCGAGATAGAGACATATTAATTGATTATGTTGTGTTTTTAGGATTAAGGCTTTATGATTTGTTAGACGTTGGACTATTATTTGTTATTTTGGCTAAATAAGGATTGCAATAATTGCTTTGTTGCGGGTAAAACATTGTCAGCAATTGCAAATTCTCCTGTTTCAATATTGATGGCGACAATTTTACCTTTGTTATTTGATTCAACTTGTTGGGAAATTCCAGATTCATAGAGTTCTTGAACCCTACAACATAAACATCTGTAGTCTAAGTTAATGAAAATGGTATAAGTTATCCTATTCTATATGCTTTCCAATCCAAAGTCAAATAGAGGTGATTATTCTGAAAAATAGGTTCTCCAGGACATACTGGATAACCTATCTTTCAATCATTAAAATATAAAAATATCTTTGGGAAAAATAGGTATTATGGAGTAAGCATTCTTTCTCTTATACTTGACAATTTGATAAGATTTTCCAAAAGTTATTAGGGGCAGACTCTTTCAAAGATATTGACTTAGTTTTCTTGAGAGTTTTTATTAATTTAATTGGACAACATTTTTGCTCTTGAGAAAGGTTAGAGACAATAATATGGCTATTATTTATGTTTTTGAGATAAATAATTATTTGCTGATTTGAATCAAAGAATAAACGCTCTAACTCTTTTTGAACTGTATTGAGAAATAAGTTCATCAAAGCATTACTGTTTAAGGATAGTTTTGTTACTTTCAAGTCTTTTCTCTCCTCATAAAAAAATTAGTATTTGCTGAAATAAAGATAATCAGCTTTTGTAGTATAGTTTGCACAAACATCCCTAAGCAGTGATTGAACGCACATAGATTAATTGATCTTTCTCAGTAGAAACAAGGAGATGGCATTTTTTGTGGAAAGTTGCTAATGGTTGGACAGTAAAAAATAGTGCAATTGCACTATTTTTTACAATCTTTTCAGCAATTCATCATATTCAGCGTTGGTGAAGACACTACGGAAAAGACCACACTATAAAATCCTAACTTGGTAATTACGAATTGCTTTATCTACTGTTGCAATGATCAGATTGTGTTGTAAAGCTTGACAAATGATCATTCTATCAAATGGATCACGATGTAAGGGGGGTAATTTTGCTAATTGAGTTACACTCTTTTCATCTACATTAAGGTTAATAATTTCATGAAGATTACGCTGTCTTGGTAAGTAAATTTCGGGTGGTTCTGGTAATGGTAGCTTCCCTAATTGATATTTAACAATACATTCCCAAATAGAAACAACACTCAAATATACTTCATTACCTGAATCACGAATGCAGTTACAAATGTCTATTGATAAACGGTTGTCACCACTAATGAACCAGAGAAAAATATGGGTATCTAGTAAAATTTTCATTCACCCTCAAATGTGTTACGAATTTCCTCTGGTAAAGGATCATCAAAATCTTCTGGAACAGTAAATTCTCCGGCACATAAACCAAATGGTCGTAATTGCTTATTATTAGTAATAGGTTTGAGTTCATCCATTAAACGAGAAGCGATCGCATCTTGTTGATCGGGGGGAAGTTTTTTGAGTTCTGTAATAACTTTTTCTAGCAGTTCCGTCATAGATTTTAGGGAATGATATATGGACTATTATTTGTTATTTTAGCTGAATAAGAATCTTAATTTAAGACGGTGCGTTACATTGCATTAACGCACCCTACAAGATCGGCGATCGCACTACAGGAACAGTGAAATCTCATTGTCTCGTCCATTTTAAAGCGGATACTCTTCATCATGAATGTTAAATGGCTTTGCGTTCTTGAAAATATTGAGTTCCTCAGAAATTTCTCTGGTTTTGGCAGCATCCTCTTCTGTCCAATTTGTTGCATCAAGGTACATAGCATCTTCAGATTGACTTCTATTATTTAAACCTGGTTCAGTCGCTATTCCCACAATATGCTGGACATCAGGAAAATTCAGCTTCACAGTCCGACAGTAAGCGTTTAAGAATGCCCCACGTGCTTCTCGATATACTTCATAAGTCATCCAATCATCATGTGGAAGTGTCAGAAAAACATAGTAGGGTTCTTGAGGTGATGAAGAACAAATATAACGAATGGCAATCTTATCTCTGGGTGCTAATCTCACGAAGTCAAGAAGTTGTCTGGCGAGGATACGTCTACGAAAGCGTGATTCTGCTGCTAAAAAGCGCACCACTGGTTCTGTTCCTTTGACACCAGGATGACTTTTATAATATTGAGTATCTTCTAAAATATGCTTGCTAAATCTTTCAATTAATGTGTCCCAAAAATAGCTAATGTAATTAGGGTTTGCTGAATAAAAGCAAAACCCTATTCTTTAAAAGGTTACACCCATATTCGCGATCGCAAAAAAGATCAGCTTTGTCGGCTACAAACCGCTATAATTGGTAGAAACACCTCCCAGTTGTTGGTCAAGAACAAATGTATCGAAAAGAGGAGCAACCTTTACCGCCCCCAGAAAAATTTGAATTACCTTTCGAGGGCAAATTGTCCCCCAATAATCGTTGGGTAATCATGGCAGAGTTGATACCTTGGGATGATTTTGAGGAAGAATATGCTAAACTTTTTTCAGCAGAAAAAGGTGCGCCAGCCAAACTATTTAGAATGGCATTAGGGACATTAATTATTAAGGAAAAATTAGGAACAAGTGATAGAGAAACTATAGAACAGATTAGAGAAAATCCCTATCTACAATACTTTATAGGTTTAAATTGTTATCAACAAGAGCCACCACTGGAATCTTCAATGCTAGTTCATTTTAGGAAAAGAATTGATGGAGAATTGATAAACAAAATCAATAAAAAAATAGTAAAAAGAGAAATAGACAAGAGTGATAAAGAAGTAAAAAAAAAGGATTGTCTCCAATAAAAAGGAGAAAAAATAAAAAACAAAGGTAAACTAATTTTAGATGCGACTTGTGCGCCAGCAGACATCAAATACCCAACGGATTTAGGCATATTAAATCAAGCCAGAATTGAGACAGAAAGAATAATAGATAATCTTTATAAACCATTAAGAGTAAAATTGAGAAAAAAGCCGAGAACTTCTAGAAAAATTGCTAGAAAGGAATACTTAAAAGTAGCTAAAAAACGAAAAGTATCTTATCAAGAAAGAAGAAAAGCTATCGGGAAACAGTTAAAATACCTTAAGAAAAATTTAGGAAATATAGAAGACTTAATTCAAGCTGGGGCTTCCCTGGAAAATCTGAGTAAAAGACAGAAAAATTGTCTAGAGACTATCAAAAAAGTTTATGAACAACAACAGTCAATGTGGGAGAATAAGACCCAGAGTGTTCCTCAAAGAATTGTAAGTTTAACTCAACCGCATATTCGTCCAATAGTGAGGGGAAAAGCAGGAAAACCAATAGAGTTTGGAGCTAAACTCTCAGTAAGCTGTGTAGATAACTATGTGTTTCTAGACAAAATAAGTTGGGAAAACTTCAATGAATCTTGTCATTTAAAAGAACAAGTAGAAAAGTATAAAGAAACGTTTGGCTATTATCCCGAATCCGTCCATGTAGATAAAATTTATCGAACTAGGGGAAACAGAAATTGGTGTAAGGAAAGAGGGATAAGAATCAGTGGTCCGAAGTTAGGAAGACCTCCGAAAAATGTCAGTGAAGAAGAAAAGAAACAAGCCCACTCCGATGAATGCTTCCGTAATGCTATTGAGGGAAAGTTTGGACAAGCTAAACGAAGATTTAGCCTAAATCTCGTGATGACAAAACTCCCTGAAACCTCCATTATATCTATTGCTATTACATTTTTAGTTGTCAATCTTTCTAAACTTCTGAGGCAGTTTTTGTCGCTTTTCTTGTCCTTATTTACTAATAATAGAACAGGGGAACTCATCAAACCGCCTTTTATTAATTTTGATTATACTTTAAACAATTTTTATGTACTAAAACTTATTGATTTGTCAGAAAATTCTTGGTCAAAAGTGGCATAAATTTTGGAGAAACTTTTTCAGCAAACCCTAATTAGGGTTTGCTGAATAAAAGCAAAACCCTATTCTTTAAAAGGTTACACCCATATTCGCGATCGCAAAAAAGATCAGCTTTGTCGGCTACAAACCGCTATAATTGGTAGAAACACCTCCCAGTTGTTGGTCAAGAACAAATGTATCGAAAAGAGGAGCAACCTTTACCGCCCCCAGAAAAATTTGAATTACCTTTCGAGGGCAAATTGTCCCCCAATAATCGTTGGGTAATCATGGCAGAGTTGATACCTTGGGATGATTTTGAGGAAGAATATGCTAAACTTTTTTCAACAGAAAAAGGTGCGCCAGCCAAACTATTTAGAATGGCATTAGGCACATTAATTATTAAGGAAAAATTAGGAACAAGTGATAGAGAAACTATAGAACAGATTAGAGAAAATCCCTATCTACAATACTTTATAGGTTTAAATTGTTATCAACAAGAGCCACCACTGGAATCTTCAATGCTAGTTCATTTTAGGAAAAGAATTGATGGAGAATTGATAAACAAAATCAATAAAAAAATAGTAAAAAGAGAAATAGACAAGAGTGATAAAGAAGTAAAAAAAAAGGATTGTCTCCAAGAAAAAGGAGAAAAAATAAAAAATAAAGGTAAACTAATTTTAGATGCGACTTGTGCGCCAGCAGACATCAAATACCCAACGGATTTAGGCATATTAAATCAAGCCAGAATTGAGACAGAAAGAATAATAGATAATCTTTATAAACCATTAAGAGTAAAATTGAGAAAAAAGCCGAGAACTTCTAGAAAAATTGCTAGAAAGGAATACTTAAAAGTAGCTAAAAAACGAAAAGTATCTTATCAAGAAAGAAGAAAAGCTATCGGGAAACAGTTAAAATACCTTAAGAAAAATTTAGGAAATATAGAAGACTTAATTCAAGCTGGGGCTTCCCTGGAAAATCTGAGTAAAAGACAGAAAAATTGTCTAGAGACTATCAAAAAAGTTTATGAACAACAACAGTCAATGTGGGAGAATAAGACCCAGAGTGTTCCTCAAAGAATTGTAAGTTTAACTCAACCGCATATTCGTCCAATAGTGAGGGGAAAAGTAGGAAAACCAATAGAGTTTGGAGCTAAACTCTCAGTAAGCTGTGTAGATAACTATGTGTTTCTAGACAAAATAAGTTGGGAAAACTTCAATGAATCTTGTCATTTAAAAGAACAAGTAGAAAAGTATAAAGAAACGTTTGGCTATTATCCCGAATCCGTCCATGTAGATAAAATTTATCGAACTAGGGAAAACAGAAATTGGTGTAAGGAAAGAGGGATAAGAATCAGTGGTCCGAAGTTAGGAAGACCTCCGAAAAATGTCAGTGAAGAAGAAAAGAAACAAGCCCACTCCGATGAATGCTTCCGTAATGCTATTGAGGAAAAGTTTGGACAAGCTAAACGAAGATTTAGCCTAAATCTCGTGATGACAAAACTCCCTGAAACCTCCATTACATCCATTGCTATTACATTTTTAGTTGTCAATCTTTCTAAACTTCTGAGGCAGTTTTTGTCGCTTTTTTTGTCCTTATTTACTAATAATAGAACAGGGGAACTCATCAAACCGCCTTTCATTAATTTTGATTATACTTTAAACAATTTTTATGTACTAAAACTTATTGATTTGTCAGAAAATTCTTGGTCAAAAGTGGCATAAATTTTGGAGAAACTTTTTCAGCAAACCCTAATTAACTCCAAACTATCTTGAGTAACTTCATCTAAGGAAGTCTCAAGATTTTCAATTTCCTCAAGAATTTCCCCAGATTTTTCGCAGTCTTTTTCTACTCTTCCTAGAATTATAAGAGCGTCTGGTCCATTATCTTGACTTATTTCTTGGAAAGCTTCCAACACACCGGTTAAGCAATTACCAACTGTCTCAACATCCCTTTGCAATCCTGTGATCTCTGAGATTCTTTTGTTTAAGTCTTCTTCTTTCTCTTTCAATTCTTGTCTAACTTTTGTTATATCTTCCTTACCTGTTGCTACCTCCCCTTGAAGTTCAGGTGTGATTCGTTGGGCTAGAAAGCTTGTACCAAGTATAAGTGTGTAGCCCGTTCTGTACCTTTATAACAGAATAACTGTTGGTTTGTTGGCTAAAGGAGCCAAACTCGGAATCAAAGGAGTAAAATCCTAAGAGTAACGACATAACCCTCCGTTTTGGACTTAGTAAAACCAGGATGGAAGCAGGGTTAAAAGGGGATAACCACTATGAAACAGCACAAGAAATCCTCAAGTCAATAGCCATTAGAATATCGTTCTTTAGGTATATCGTATAATAAATACAGGTTTATGCTAGTGCAGCTTAGCAAAAATAATCCACCAGTCACTTATGATCTTTAAAGCCCTTAAATTTCCAAACGAACGGCTTAGCAAAATGTTGATTAAAGTAATCAATAAAATTGAGAATTTTTTGGGATAGTTCTTCAGTTGAACGGACAGTAATTCTTTTGAGTAAACGCCTGACTAAGATCGAAAACCAACACTCAATTTGATTAAGCCACGATGTATGTTTGGGAATATAAACAAAGCTAATTCGATGAGATTCATCTGATAAAAAATCTGCTCTGCTGTCCATAGATTGCAAAATCCCCTCCTTTCCTTTTCTCCCCAAATCAATAGTAATTCCACAGCTTTCTGCTACTAATTTGACTAAGCTTTCCGATTTATGAGTGTTGAGTTTATCTACAATAAAAATCCATTCTGCTTTTTCATCAATCTTAATCGTTCTCTGGATATGTTCAGAAAAATCTTGTTCTGTTCTTGTCGGTCCAATAGAGGGACTAACAACTTTTCCTCTTGCCACATCCCAGTTCGCAATCAAGCTTAAATTTCCGTGTCTTTCATATTCAAATTCGATTTTTTCTACTTGTTTAGGCTTGATTCTTTTGTTCGGAAATAATCTCTCAAGAGCTTGAATCCCTGTCATTTCATCTGTACTAATTAAATGAATTCCTTGTTCTAACAAAGTTTTAGCTTCTTGATGAAGTTCACAGATATATTTGACTTGCTTTTTAAATTTTAAGGGATCATCAATTTTGGCATTTAACCAGTAACGAACGAGATGTGGTTGTAATGTCGCTTCTTTTTAAAAAACGCCCCACACTACGGGGGGAAATCTTTTCGACAATTCCTCTTTTTATGGCTTCATCCGCCAACTCTGAAGGTGTCCAATGGCTCACTGGTCTGTCTGATTTTTCACATTCTTCACAAGCGATCTCTACAATCTGGACTATTTGTTCGACCGTAAAGGATTTTGTTGTTCCAGGTCTTGGGCGATCGCTTAAAATTCCTTTGATCAAGACCATTAATGCTTTCTCCGTTACCTGTTGTTCTTCGGCGGCACTCAGTTTTTCTCTCTCCTCAAACCATCGCGATCGCCACTGACGCACCTGTACTCGGTCTAATTCTAATCTTCGACTAATCGAACTATTGCTCTCTCCTGATGCTGCGGCTAAGATTAGCTTGGCTCGTCTAACAAGGCGATAGGGGTTTGTTGTCCCTCTCACTATTTGTTGGAGTACTGTTTTCTGTAGGTTGGAGAGGTTAATTGGCAATGCTTTTATCATGGACATCAACTTCGAGATTCTTCCGTTAGTTTCATTGAAACACATTGTCGTGGCTAGTCACGAAAGTTTCTGTAAAAATCTGGTGGATTACTTTCGCCAAGCTGCACTAGGTCATTAATCACTTTTTATGTACTATCTAATGCGTCTGCCTATCTCCAAACCGAAAAAGAAGATAAAAATCATCCCAAACCCCCAAACTAAACCATAAAAAAATTGAGTAGAAAAGAAAGCAATTAGGAAGGTAGGGGCGATCAGAACACTACCCCCCAAAAAGATCATAAATAATAACAAGGGTGGTACTTTGATAGGAGTTACAATTGATAGATAGATATGATTAACAAAATCTGTAATGTTATGGTTGATTGTTATGATATACCTAAGCAGTTTATTTAAGAAAGTTGGGGGGTCTTTTGGTGGATTGAGTGGGGAAGACTGACTTAAGTGGAGAACTTGGAAAGTGCGACTTTTGAAAATATTTTCAACGTTAAAACCCCAAGCTATTAGTTGTTTTTTCTTTTTGATTCTTTCTGCTAGTTGATTAAGAATTACGGGGGTACATTTAATATAAGAAGGAACGACTAATCTTTGATGACGAGTGGTAGTTAATAGATTTTGAAATTCTAGCTTGCTTAAAGCATCGTGTTTAAGAGTTTTATCATCATCATAATCATGATGTTGTCCAACTTTTTTTCTATCAAAAGGATAAAAACTAGGTCTATGATTACGATTATACCAACTTAAGAGGTCAGTAATTTTCCCTAAACCCTCTGTGACAAAGTAGCGATATAAACAGACTTTGTTTCCGGGTTCATCTTCCCCCAAGGTTACAACGGCAAGAACAGACCATGCTTCTCTTCTATACCTAACTTCTCGACCAATAATAACAGGTGATTTAGTGTTTTCTGGAAAGTCATAAATGGTTAACAATTCTTGGGAAATGGCTCGTTCAACAGGATAGGGAATCTTATCTAAGGTTGAATTCATGAAATCTCTTTCTTTCATAAATTCTGCTATCCACCACTGACTGGGTGTCCCTTGGATGATAACACCTGTGCTAAATTCGTGAATTTTAATCAAGGTCATTTGTTAAATATATAGCAAGAGGTAGGGGGCAGTTGGAGAGAGGCAGGAGGTGATTTTGCGGGAGGTTATTGTTGTATCGTAACCCAGAGGATATGTTATGCAGGATTATGTGAAAAAAATTTTCTGTTGGCCTATGATCTAACCATGACCCTTCACCGACTAGAATAGGCAGGATTGACCTTAATTACTTCTATATACGATTGGTTAAAAACAATTCGTGAGCTTTTCATCCATCCCTTGAAAGACAATGGATGAAAGCCTCTCATGTTATTTTAGGTAAGCAAAATTAGTCTGATGAAGAAGCCATTTTAAATACCCTCTTTCGCTTTTTGCGCCATTAATTCCGCAACTTGGATAAGTCTTCTTGAGCTTTTTGGTCAGGGTATAAATCTTTTTTTCTAAACCTTTAATTCTTGATTTTATTTCTTTAATTTGCCCTTTTATAGTGCGAGGCTATGGGGGCGATTAGCTAAATGACGGTTCTTCAGTACATACTATGTTTAGAATCCTGGGTTAAAATCACAGGCATTCTAGAGGTACTCAAAAAGCGGAATCAATCGACGCTTTTTGAGGGAGCATATCATTTTTGTAATTAGACAGTTTAACGAGAATATCTTTTCCGTTGTCTTTGTTTAGCTAGAGCTTTACGCTTACGCTTTTCTATTGGAGTTTCAAAATGCCGATTTTTCTTCATGTCATAAAAAATTCCGGCTTTGCTTACTTGTCGTTTAAAGCGACGCAAGGCAGATTCGATGCCCTCGTTTTCTCCACGAATAATTTGAGTCATATTTAAGTTTATCTCCTTCATTAAGGTTTATCGACGGATGGTTCAAAGATTCCACAAGAATAGCGATCGCTATTCAAGCAAGTGACGAAGTCTAATAACGATGAGTGGAACCTCGGCCTTGGGATCTGCGATCTTCTCTGGGTCTTGCTTTATTCACTCTAAGAGCACGGCCCATCCATTCAGCCCCGTCCAATGCTTCAATGGCAGACTCTTCCTCGGTTTCTGTGTCCATTTCCACAAAACCGAAACCTCTAGGTCTTCCCGTCTCTCGATCAGTGAGCAATTGTACCCTTTTCACTGTGCCGTATTCTGCAAACACTTGTTCAAGGTCTGCGTCTGTGACATCATAAGATAAGTTACCAACGTAAATCGACATAAAAAATGCTCTAAAGTGAGTGGTGTAGAGAGTTAGATTCACTTAGATGCTTGTAATTAGAAATTGACACAACAACTTAGGAAAATAATTCTGATATTCCCATACTACCATAATTGTTGATTTTTTTGATGACTTTATCTATTTACTTAGTTAATAGATCAAAATTATTCCCGAAAATTCTTGGCATTCATCTGCTGATGCTAATCTGACAATATTCTTGATATTTTACAGTTTCTCTAACAGTTAACTATTTGAAAACCTCCTCTATTTCTTAGTGAGGAGGCTAAATCATTTCCCGTAAAAGCTAATAACTATTTTTTATCGGCAACAGGTGCTAATTTGACATTTTTAGCGAGTCCTAAAAATTGTAAGACTTGAATGGTCATCCAAGTAATATCAATTTCCCACCAAGCTAAACCATGACGGGCAGAATATTGATACGCATGGTGATTATTGTGCCATCCTTCGCCAAAGGTTAATAAAGCAACCCACCAACAGTTACGAGAATTATCGTTAGATTCGTGACTTTGATAACCGAATTTATGGGTAGCACTATTAACAAACCAAGTGAAGTGAAATACCATAACTAAACGGACAAAAATTCCCCAAATTACAAAAGACCATCCCCCTAAGAAATAAAGAGCCAAACCTAAGACAATTTGAATGGGAATCATGAAGCTTTGACAGAAGTTATAAAAAGGATCTTCATTAATATCTTTTGTGTAACGAGGCACATCGTTATCCGCAGGAATCTGGTGTAACATCCATGCCATGTGACTCCACCAAAATCCTTTGTTAGAATCATGGGGATCGGGTTCGGTATCAGAATATTTATGATGAATGCGGTGTAACCCCACCCATTGAATCGGTCCGCCTTGACAAGCTAATGTACCGAAGAAAACTAACAAATATTCTAGCCATTTTGGTGACTTAAAACTACGGTGAGATACTAATCGATGAAATCCCAATGTAATTCCTAATGCCCCTGTAACCCAATATAAAAGCAAGGTAACACCTACGGCTTGCCAACTAAAATTACCAGGCAAAAATGCTAGTAAGGCTACGAGATGTATCGAAGCCATGTAAATAATAATTGTCCAGTCATAGGATAGTTTTTTAGATGCAGCAACAGTCATGTAATAACCTGAATTTAAAAGTAATCAAATCTTTATTGTACTTGACGATAGTATCAACTACTTTTCAGTGGCAAAGATTTTAAAATTTTAAGACTCACCCCTAACCCCTCCCAGGAGAGGAACTTAATATTTAATTCTGAATTAAATTTCCAATTAAATGACTTATATAAGTCTTTGTTTGGTATAAATAAATGGGATGAAAATAACTTTGTCATTGGTTTGGATTAATCCCTATCGACAAGATTAAAGTTTGGGGTTGACAATTGGACAGTTTAATGCTCATAAAAGAGGCAGAAAATGCCCTGATTCCGATTTTTTCGGAAATTGACGATAAAGTCAAGCAAAACCTGAAGAAAACCTTAGTAGCTTTCCGTAATCATCGTTTAGGAGTCCATCATTTCGCCAGTGTAACTGGTTATGGACATGACGATCTTGGGCGAGAAACCCTGGATCAGATTTTTGCTGAGATTATGCAAGCAGAAGCGGCCATAGTTCGCGTACAATTTGTATCGGGAACTCATGCGATCGCCTGTGCTTTGTTTGGGGTACTTCGTCCAGGTGACGAAATGTTAGCCGTGGCCGGTGCGCCCTACGATACCTTGGAGGAGGTGATCGGTTTACGGGGCAGTGGCCAAGGTTCCTTAACAGATTTTAACATTAATTATCGGCAATTAGACTTAACTGATCAGGGAATCATTGATTGGGAAGGGTTAAAAACTGCTATTAAACCAGAAACAAGATTAGTGTTAATTCAGCGTTCTTGCGGTTATTCTTGGCGATCGAGTTTATCTATTTCAGAAATTAAAGATATTATTAAAATTGTCAAGGAGCAAAATTCTAATACAGTTTGTTTTGTGGATAATTGTTATGGTGAATTGGTAGAAAACATAGAACCAACCGCAGTGGGTGCCGATTTAATGGCAGGTTCCTTGATTAAAAATTTAGGAGGAACAATTGTTACCACGGGAGGCTATATTGCAGGGAAGAAACCATTAGTAGAAGCTGCGGCCTGTCGATTAACTTCTCCTGGTATTGGCACAGAAGGAGGGGCAACTTTGAATCAAAGTCGGTTGTTATTTCAAGGGTTGTTTTTAGCCCCCCAAATGGTGGGAGAAGCAATCAAGGGAAGTCATTTAATTGCCTATATTTTTGATAAATTAGGTTATGAGGTTAATCCTTTGCCTTTCGTTCCCCGTCGGGATATTATCCAAGGTATTAAATTAGGTTCGCCTGATAAATTAAAAGCTTTTTGTCGTGCTATTCAAGCCTATTCTCCCGTTGGTTCTTATCTCGATCCCGTACCAGCAGAAATGCCAGGTTATGAGAGTAAATTAGTGATGGCTGGTGGTACATTTATTGATGGCAGTACCTCGGAATTTTCTGCCGATGGACCATTAAGAGAACCTTACATAGTTTTTTGTCAAGGAGGAACCCATTGGACTCATATTTCTTTAGCTTTAGAAACAGCTATTGAAGCTATTTCGGATTCGGTAGGGGCTTAATAATATTAAGCCCATAATGTTGATAACGTTTAACTTAAAGAGGAATAATCATGGATAGTTTAAAACAATATGCACCAGCGACACAAAGAAATAGAGAACCTATTTTAGAAGTATTATTAAGGGCACTTCCAAAATCAGGAAATATTCTAGAAATTGCTAGTGGAACAGGGGAACATTCTCTATTTTTTGCCCCTGCATTTGGTCCTCGTCAGTGGATACCCTCTGATCCGAATCCTATGGCAAGAGATAGCATTGAAGCATGGAGAAAAGATAGTTTCGTTGATAATATTCAGCCGAAATTAAATATTAATGCAGCAAGTTTAAGTTGGGGAATAGAAGAACAGGAACTGAATATTACTACTATTGTTAATATTAACATGATTCATATTTCCCCTTGGGCAGCTTGTTTAGGGTTAATGGAAGGGGCAAAAAGAATATTACCATCGGGAGGTATTTTATATTTATATGGACCCTATAAACAAGGAGGAAAACATACCGCAGTTAGTAATGAATCTTTTGATCAATCTTTACGCAGTCAAAACCCAGAATGGGGAGTGAGAAATTTAGAGGATGTTATCAAAGTTGCAGAGGAAAAGGGATTAATTTTTCAAGAAAAGGTCGAAATGCCAGCTAATAATTTATCCGTTATTTTTCAAAAGCAATAACTTAAAATTGTGATCAGACTGTTGGGTTGAGGAACGAAACCCAACCTACTGCTCAGTTATAATTAATAAGAACTAATAGTTACTGTATCACTTTTAACGGAAAAACTAAAAAATTTTTGATTGAATAAAAATTGGTTATTACCCTAAAAATCTTATGACTAATTCTCTGTATATTAGTACAATAGAGCCCAAAAATGGTAAATCTTTAATTGCGCTAGGAATTTTGGAACTAATACTTAGAAAAACCACAAGAGTTGGATTTTTTAGACCCATTATTCAAGATCCTGTTGATAATAAGTCGGATAAGCATATTGAGGTTATTTTGTCTTCTTTTAACCTACAGCAAAATTATCATGATTCCTTTGGTTTATATTATTCTGAAGTTAATCATCTTATGCAACAAGAAAAACTCGACATAATTTTAGATAAAATTATTACTAAATATAAAGAATTAGAGAAAAAATGCGACTTTATTCTCTGTGAAAATTCGGACTATATGGGAGAGAATTCCGCTTTTGCTTTTGATATTAATGTAGCTATTACTAAAACCTTAGGTTCTTCTCTTTTGATTGTCGGTAATGGTCATCAAAAATCAGTAGAAGAAATTAGTATCTCTCTCAAAATAATTGCTGACTCTTACCGAGAAAAACATTGTAAAATATTAGGCATAATTATAAACAAATTAGCTCAAAAAGATATCCAAAAACTAACGGAACATTTACGAAATACATATAAAAAAATAACTATTTATTCTCTGTAATACCCTCTAATAAAAGGTTAGATAGTCCCAGAATGAGAGAGGTTGCAGAACAGTTACAAGCAAAGGTTCTTTACGGTGAAAAAAGGCTCAATAATTTGGTTTTTAATTATCTGATTGCTGCTATGCAAATGCAACACGCAATCACTCAATTGAATGATAATGATTTAGTGGTAACACCATCGGATAGAGGAGATGTTATCATGGGCGCATTACAGGCACATCACTCGACTAATTATCCTAACTTAGCTGGTATCCTGTTAACAACAGAATGTCACTTAGAAAATTCTATTGCTCAATTAATTGCGGGTTTGAGTCATCCCTTACCTATACTTTGGGTTGATACTTATACTTATCCTACTGCTTCTCGTTTACAAACTATTTATAGTTCTTTAGAAGCAGGAGATATGGAAAAAATAAACTGGAGTATTGAACTTTTTGATAAGTACGTTAATCTTTCTATTTTAGAACATTTAATTGATGAAATAGAAATTGATGGCATAACTCCTAAAATGTTTACTTATAATTTAATTCAAACAGCAAAAGCAAATAAACGTCATATTGTCTTACCAGAAGGCAAAGATAATCGTATTCTTAAGGCAGTAGCTACCCTAACTTCTCAAGACATTGTTGATATTACTTTATTAGGAGAAAGAAATCGTATTGAACGGACAATACAAAGTTATGGTATTCAATTAGATATTGATAAACTTAATATTATTGACCCTATCAAAAGTCCTAAATTAGAACAGTACACTCAAACCCTCTATAAAGCTAGAAAAAATAAAGGAGTTACCTTAGAAAATGCCAAAGATATGTTGATGGATGTATCTTATTTTGGGACAATGATGGTATATGCAGGAGATGCAGATGGGATGGTTTCAGGGGCGATTAATACCACAGGAAATACTATTAGACCTGCTTTACAAATCATTAAGACTAAGCCAGAATATAAGCAGGTGTCTTCTGTATTTTTTATGTGTTTAGAAGACAGGGTTTTGGTGTATGGAGATTGTGCAATAAATGCTAATCCTACGGCAGAACAATTGGCAGAAATAGCGATTATTTCCGCAGAAACCTCCCAAACTTTTGGGGTTTTTCCCAGAGTTGCTTTACTTTCTTATTCATCAGGAAACTCAGGAATAGGGGAAGATGTAGAAAGAGTTAAACAAGCTACTATTGTGGCGAAAAAACGCCATCCAGACTTATTATTTGAAGGTCCAATACAATACGATGCTGCGGTTGATCGGACTGTTGCAGCGCAAAAAATGCCAGATTCAAAGGTCGCAGGAGAAGCAACAGTTTTTGTCTTTCCTGACTTAAAATACAGGCAATAATACTTATAAAGCGGTACAAAGAGAAACTGGTGCGATCGCTATTGGTCCGATTTTACAAGGGTTGAAAAAACCGGTCAATGATTTAAGTCGGGGTTGTACTGTGGAAGATATTATTAATACTGTGGTGATTACAGCGATTCAAGCAAGTTATAATTAGTTGGGTAATGGAGCAGAATTTAATAAACAGCGATCGCCATTTTTAGCATAGGTTACAAAAACAGCGATCGCCGACTAAACTTAAAACTAGCTTTATTCTTCGTCGTCTTCCTCTTCATCTTGAGGATAAACAAAACTCTTAGAACTACCTGATAGAACAGATTTACCTAAAGAGAGGGCTTTTTCCGCTTCTTTAGCTGCAACACGCTTCCAATGAGCTTTACGTTGATCTCGTTTGGCATTCGATGTTTTCTTCTTAGGGACTGCCATAGGACTTAAACATAAATAATTACACAACCTTTCCATTATAGGCTACTTTTTGATCTGATTGCCACTCGTTGCATTCTATTTGGCTAAAGAAGCTAATTCATCAAAGGTAATAAAACCATCACCATTAGTATCACATTTTTTAAAGATTGATGTAACCGCTTTGTTTATATCAAAGTCTGTGTTTTTACCCCAAATTTTTTCTAATAACTGTTTTAATTCTTCTTTATCTATTCTACCATTATGATCTTGATCAATTTCATCGAAAAACTTTTGTAGTTCTTCGGTTTGATGTTTGTTTAAGGAAATTGTCATTTTTAGTTACTCCTGGGTTACTTCTTTTGTCCAAGGTTCGCCCTGTCGAGGAATACCAAACCCTGGTAAATTTAATAATACTCCAATTTGTTGAATATGATAACTAACCATTCCTATCTTACCAATTTCCAGGGTTAATTTACTAAAAAGTTCATCCTCCCATGCTTGTTTTTCTCCTTCTATGATTTCCCATTGTCTTTCTTGGCTAAACCCTGATTGTAAAAGACGGATGATATTTTCTCCTTGAAAATAACAAAAACTCACGGAGTCAGATACGGTATAAGCTGCTAATCCTAATGTTTGTTTATTAGGGAAAATTCTAGCAACTTGTTTAGCATAAGAAATAACGTTTTCTGGTTCATCAATATAGAGTTGTATCCAGGGACTGTCTTGATGATATCTAACTGTAAACAAATAACCTTGTTTTACTAAAATCGCAGCAACATTTTCGACTTCTTCTATTGAATTTTTTGTGACATCTATAGATAAGTAAATCGCCCCAAATTTAGCCATAATTCTATTTTTGCCTCCTGATAATTGCTATAGCACTTCTCATACTCGTGAGGTACATATTTTTTTGTAGATACGTTGCATGCAACGTATCTACAGGAGGGCAGGGTTTACCTCATGAGTCCAAGAAACGCTATATATTATTAATTTATCTAACAGAATTTTCTGTTGATACATAAGGTTTTAAAAGGTTCTTAGCTTCATAGAAATAAAAGACATTAACAACCACGCCCCCTCGCTCAATTTCTACTTTACCTATTTCTCGGATATCTGTAAAAAAAGCTCGAAACTCATTGGTTAATTCTGGCATTTCATGAAACCTTTTTAACGTGATATAAAGGGCATTTTTTCCTATCCATTGGTCTGTATCTGGCCAAAAGTCGAACCCTCGTCTATCATAACTAAAACAAGTAACAGGAATATCATTTAAGGGTTCTAAGGCTAAATCAATTAACCCTGCTAAATAATAGGCATTGGTGAACAAAAAGTTTGCTTGTTTTAGATGGTTTGATAATAGGGGTGATTGCTTTACTTTTTTTCTTAATTGTTCCACATCAATTAATTCTGTTGTCGGATCTGTTTCGGGGGTAAGAAAACCTTTTAAAAAGTCATATTCATGGGATTGAAAGAAGACTCCTGTATTCAAATGTAGTAATAATAATAACAAGACAGTATTAATAGCGATCGCACTACCAAACAACCATCTCTTTACCCATATTTTTGAATAGTTTAGCCACCGTTTACCATAAAATCCTAATAATAAAATCATCCCCCAATAACCCGGCATTGGCCAAGTGACTAATATTTGTTGTTTTCCTCCTAAAATAATTAATCCCAAGGTTAAAGGTAAAGATATCCAATAAATAAATAATTTTTTATTAGGTAATAACTGATCACTATCTAAGACCAAACTTTTAGGTGTTACCCACCACAAAGGAAAACCAATAGTAGGAAATAATAAACCAATATTAACCAGTAAAACTATCAAAGCATTGAAAATATTGTAGGAAGTTTTTGGAGCATTAGGAACTGGGGAAAAGCGGTCAAAAAGTTGAAATCTTAGAGATATCCAATCGTGTTGATAATTCCAGAACAAAAAAGGAAATAAAGTTATAATAAATAAGAAAAATCCTAAAAATGTCCAAGGAGAAAGTAAAGCAGAGCGATGATTTTTACTACTCAAACAAAATCCAACTAAACAAAATCCTAAAAGAAAACCATGATATTTACTTAAACAAGCTAAACCGATTAAAATACCCAAAATACTGAGACGATAACTAGGTATATAATGTTTAGTTCGTTTCGAGAAAAATTCATCAGCAGCACAATATAAAGCAGCCGACCAAAAAAATATCAAAGGACTATCAGGAAGGGTTATAATACCAAAAGCTAACTGAAAAATAGGAATAACTGAAGCCAAAATTAAAGTTATTTTGGCTGATGTTTCGCTAAACAATTTAGTGCTGGTGAGATATAATAAATATAGGCTCGCTGTGTATAAAATTAAAGTCCCAATACGGAGAGTAAAAGGAGACGTAATTCCAGTTAACCAAACACCAAAACCAGTGGTTAAAGCCACAAAAATAGGATGATCGAAAAAACTCCAATCTAAATGTTTAGTATAGAGATAATAATAACCTTCATCGTAACCAGGTAACAGCCAAAAAGCGAGCAGAGAACGGAATAATAAACCGATTAGTAATATTAAAAATACGGACGGATAACGATTGAAAAAAGTGATTTTTTTTATATTTATCATTACCGTTGAGATACTCTTCTAGCTTGGTCGATTTAAGCATAACACTAATTTGTTTCTATGGAAGAAAAAAGTTATACCCTGATTATTAGGTGATTTCTGATCAAGAAGATCCCTGATGATCCCCCCTAACCCCCCTTAACAAGGGGGGGATAACTGGAAAAGCAGGTATATTTTATCCTGGAAATCACCTTAAAAAAAATTGCAACGTCTCACTTCTGACCCCCATAATTCAAATATCCCTCGACTAAAATATCTTGATCAACCTGACGAAGAATAACACTTTCTAATAATAAAGCATCGGACATTTTTTCTAAGCCTAAATCACCCACAGGAGAAGCAGCAGAAACCCCACCGATAATTTTCGGGGCCATAAAAGCCATAACTTTTTGAATCACCCCTTCCCTAATAGCTTGCGCACCTAAAACGCCGCCACATTCCCATAAAATACTAGATAATTGCCGTTCATAAAGAACTTCCATCACCTGAGCAGGGCTTAAGGGTGATAACTCTAGCACTTCGACCCCTTTACTACGTAATTCTGCTTGTAGAGAAGGATTTTTCCCCCATTCCGTAAACACAAGGGTAGGTGCAACCTGAACATCCCAGAGATTAGCTTCTTGGGGTAGGTGTAAATTACGACTCATCACCACTCGCAAAGGGTTGCGTCCTGTGGCTTGATGAATGGTCAAATGGGGATTATCCCGTCGGACAGTATTGCCCCCAACTATCACCGCATCACAACCAGCCCTAGTTTGATGAACCAATTGCCGAGAGGTTGTTCCCGTCACCCAAGCACTGTGGCCCGTACTGGTAGCAATTTTGCCATCAAGGGTCATGGCATATTTTAAGATACCAAAGCATTGATGATGAAGAATGCGGTGACAAAAAGCTTCATTGAGACGACGACAAGCAGTTTCTTCTACCCCAACTATTACCTCGATCCCAGCATCTTCTAACTTAGCAAGACCTTTCCCTGAGACTAGGGGGTTTGGGTCAACCATACCCACCACAACTTTAGCCACTCTAGCAGCGATTAAAGCCTCTGTACAGGGCGGTGTACGGCCATAATGGTTACAGGGTTCTAAATTGACATAAACAGTGCCTCCTGCGGCATTTTCCCCCGCATCTCGTAAGGCAAAAACCTCTGCATGGGGGTCGCCGGGTTTAGGGTGAAAGCCTTCCCCAATAATTTGCCCATTTTTCACCACAACCGCCCCCACCATCGGGTTAGGATTAGGGGTCGAAAAGGAAGTCACCTTCCTCTCCTCCCATTCCGAACCGTGCGTGAGACTTTCACCTCACACGGCTCTCGGCAATTAGTCCCTTGTCTAGGGTACTGTTAATACATCGTCTTTCCATTCATAGCCATTATAAGTGCCAATCATAGAGGTAGTCATTTTTGCTTTTGGCATCGTGACAGTGACGATGTAGAGCTTGTAGGTTGTTGTAAGTATCCTTTCCACCTTTCGATTTCGGGATGATGTGGTCAACTTCTATCAAGTCTTCAGGTGTGAAGTGTTGCTTGCATTGAGGGCATATACCTTTCTGTTTCTTTAAGAGTTTCGCAACCCTGGCTGGTGTCCCAGTATATGTACCTCTTCTTTTGCTCCAGTAAGTCCAGTTCCCGTCGTAGGGTGATGATTCAGGCTTAACCAGTGTATGTCTCTTAATTTCCGTTTCGGTGTGGTGATAGAGGACATATTCCCTTGTTTGGAATGTCCATTTCCCTTGTTTTCCGTATGAGAAATATTTTTTGAGGGCATCATACAGTGGTGTCTCTTTCTTTTTCCTGTTTACTGTCCAGGCTCTAAGTGTATTCCATAATATTGAATCTTCGGATGAGAATGTTTCTCTACTTGTTACAGTTCGGTAATAATTACACCATCCTCGGATTATGGGGTTTAATCTTGCGATTAACACTTCTTGTGGGGCTTTCTTGTTGGCTTTTACAACCTCTTTGATTGCCTCATGATGCGCCAGTATCTTTTTCTTGCTTGGTTTGATTAAGGTTTTGAAACCTATTGCTTTGGATTCTATCCCCCATTTTGAATTTCCTCCTGTTTTACCGGAGTGGTGTTTTCCAACGGGGTATGACCTTATGTTGAATCCAAGGAAATCGAAACCGGGGTCAATGGTTTTCCCGTCATGTTCAATACTTTTTAGGGTATGTCTGATGGAGGTTTTTTCTGGTTTGAGTTCCAATCCGACCTTTTCTAGCCATTGTGCAATTAAAGTTTTACATTGTAGAATAACGTCGTAATCCTCGTGGAGAACTACGAAATCATCGGCATAACGGATGATTTTGGGTTTATACTCCCTGTGTAGACTTCCATCTTCCTTACGTTTTGTACGGGGGAAGTGGTTTTCTGTATCTTTTATCATTCCGTGTAGTGCAATGTTAGCCAATAGTGGGCTTATTACACCACCTTGAGGTGTTCCCGAATCGGTTTCCTCTAAGATGCCTTTGTCCATAACGCCGCATTCTAACCATTGTTTAATGATTCTTTTGATGTTGTGTGGACAATCTACTTTAGACAGTAGGTAATCATGGTTAATCTTGTCAAAGCACTTGGCGATATCGGCATCTAGTACATACCTAGCTTTCTTATTAATTGCTGTGTATATTCTGGTGATAGCATCGTGTGCGCTTCTGCCTGGACGAAAACCATAGGATGTTCCCTCAAATTGGGCTTCCCAATATGGTTCTAAGGCTGATTTAACCAAGGCTTGCATTACTCTATCTTTCATGGTGGGTATCCCCAATCCACGTTTTTCATCTCTTCTGTGGTTGGGAATCCATACCCGTCTGAGTGCCTTTGCTTTGTAACCTTTTAAAGTTAATTCTTTGACTAACTTTATTCTTTGGTTAGGGTGTAGTGCCTTTTTCCCATCAACTCCGGCAGTTTTCTTGCCTTGGTTGTCTTGGGTCACTTTGCGTATGGCTAAGAGCTTTGCGTAGTGTGACTTTAACAGTAACTTCTGAAGCTTTTTAGCTTTAACTTTATTACCTGATTTAACAGCTTGAAATATTCTCTTTTGAAGCTTAAACACTTTCCTCTGGACTTTTGCCCAGTTGATTGTGTTCCATTCTGGCGTAGTCTTGGTTATACTCGCATTCGACATTAACTACCTCTAATAAAGACTATTTCTTACTAATAGACCAGCAATACGTCAGCATATCCATACTTATTACAAGTAGGCATTAGCTTCTTATTGCTTCTCACATCCATGACCCTTGCGGTTAAGTTTGTTCCTACTTACCTACCGACCAGTGGTAAGAGCAATCATGGACTTAATTCGTTCCGTTGGTTTGGGTATATCGGTGTTAGGTTTCATCTCTCCCCCAGGTTACTTTTAGGAATCTGTGCGGATGTTACTTCAAAAACTCCACTTTTCACCTTGTTCTTTTGAACACAGCCTATCAAACAGATTTGGCTACTTCGGTTTTTTGAGGGTTCAAGTCGATGATTTAACGTAATGTTTAACCGTGACCGATTGACTTGAGGATTTCTTGTGCTGTTTCACAGTGGGTATCCCCTTTTATCCCTGCTTCCGTCCTGGGTTTACTAAGTCCAAAACGGAGGGTTATGTCGTTACTCTCGGGATTTCTCCCTTGATTCCGAGTATGGCTCCTTTAGCCAACAAACCAACAGTTATTCAAGTTTCTAGGTTCGTTTACTGTTCGGTTATCCCTACTTAGTTAATTCGGTAATTACTACTTAAGTTTGTAAACTTTTCTTTGGTTTTTACCGTTCGGGTATTGTTTTTACCCTTCTGACCTTTGTGTTCTGCCCCTTGAAAATTGAGCTTTAAGGCTCTTGTTTTTCATCTTTGGGGTAGATTGGTCGTTTAACCATTGAATTGCCTTTAGAAGGCTCTTGAATGAGCTACACGCTGTATCCTTGTGATGTACTTGGATGTCAGCTTTTTAGCTCAACGAATCGCACAGAAGTATAACCAAGAGCTTGACGAGCTAAGGTTAAACAGCGTTGCATCATTTGTTGGTCAAAATGTTCTTGGGTCATAACAAATTAGAAAAAGTTAAAGATTTTTAGCATAATTTAGGGAAAATCCTTAAGTGACCTTGACAAAATCCAGGAATTATCTTTAGAGTTTATACACTAAAGAAGGAAATAACTGAACCAGAGACCCTTAACTCAATATTCAGTCATTTCCGGTGTAAATGATTTTCTTACATCATCTCCTAAAATGGTATCAACAAGAACAAAAAAAGATGTACCTATCTGGCAACCGTTAAAAGTAATCGCCAGATCCTTCTCTCCTTATTGGATTGCTTGTATTCCCCTAGCGGCTATTATTACCATCGTTTGGAATAAAGCTGTTGTAGCGGAAAGTGTAGAATTAATTACTGCTGAAGGTAACTCTGAAGCCATTGCGCAACTGCAAGGAACCCTCAATGCTATCTGGGTATTGATTGCAGCGATCCTGGTTATTTTCATGAATGCAGGTTTCGGGATGCTAGAAACCGGCTTTTGTCGTCAGAAGAATGCCGTTAACATTCTCTCCAAGAACCTGATTGTCTTTGCCTTAGCTACTCTAGCTTATTGGGCGATCGGTTATTCTCTGATGTTTGGTGGCCCCGAAAATCCCTTCATTGGCTTTGGAGGATGGTTCCTTAGTGGAGAACCTGCAACCTACGGACTCGACCCCTTCCCTGCTGGACTCCCTATATCCGTAGCTTTCTTATTCCAAGCAGCCTTTGCCGGAACCGCAGCCACCATCGTTTCTGGGGCAGTTGCTGAAAGGATCAAGTTTACTGACTTCATCATCTTTAGCTTACTGTTAGTAGGTATTTCCTATCCCATTACCGGCCACTGGGTTTGGACTGGTAATGGTTGGTTAGGGTCCATTGGTTTTAGTGACTTTGCTGGTTCTACCGTAGTTCACTCCGTTGGGGGTTGGGCTGCATTGATGGGGGCAGCTATCCTCGGGCCGAGAATGGGTAAATATGTGGAGGGTCGTCCCCAAGCCATTCCTGGACACAATATGAGTATTGCTACTTTGGGCTGTCTTATCCTTTGGATCGGTTGGTTTGGATTTAACCCAGGTTCTCAGTTAGCTGCTGATGAGGCTGTTCCCTATATTGCTGTTACCACCAACTTAGCTGCTGCCGCTGGTGGTGTTGCTGCTACTTTCGTCGCTTGGTTTAAAGACGGTAAACCAGACCTTTCTATGATTATCAATGGTATTTTAGCCGGATTAGTCGGTATTACCGCCGGTTGTGATGGAGTATCCTATTTCGGTGCTGTGATCATCGGTGCTGTTGCTGGTGTGATTGTCGTTTATTCCGTCAGCATGATTGATTCTCTTCTCAAAATTGATGACCCCGTTGGGGCGGTTTCTGTTCACTTAGTCAACGGCATCTGGGGAACCCTCGCAGTTGGCTTATTTAACACAGAAAGTGGTCTATTCTACGGTGGCGGTTTTGCTCAATTAGGAAGTCAAATTGTTGGTATCGTTGCCATTGGTGCGTTTACAGCCATCTTCAGTGGCATTGTCTGGACTGTTCTCAAGTCAACCATGGGTATCCGTGTCAGTCCCGAAGAAGAACTCGAAGGTCTCGATGTTGGAGAACATGGAATGGAAGCTTATGCTGGTTTTCTTAAAGAAACGGATACTTTTTCCGGTTCAGGTTCTTCTACGGCTGATGAAGATGTTACCACAGGGGCTGGAATTTAATTAATTTCACCCATCACGTAACTCATAAGTCCGCTACCACTGCGGACTTTTTTTTATGGTATTAATTCAGAAGTTTGTAACAAATTTTGCTATAATAAAAGGTTGCTGGTAATTTTTAAAACTCTTGTGACTATGAGTTTGAGTTGGATGCCTCGTGCCGATCGCCTAAATGCTTTGCCTCCCTACGTTTTCGCTAGATTAGACGAACTCAAAGCTAAGGCCAGAGAACAAGGATTAGATTTGATAGACTTAGGCATGGGAAACCCCGACGGTATGGCACCCCAACCGGTCATAGACGGGGCGATCGCAGCCTTACAAAAGCCCCAAACCCACGGATACCCACCCTTTGAAGGAACAGCTAGTTTTCGGGAAGCCATCACCGCTTGGTATCGTCGCTGTTATCGGGTGGATCTCGACCCCAGTAGCGAAGCATTGCCCTTAATTGGTTCAAAAGAAGGGTTAGGTCATTTAGCCTTAGCTTACATCAATCCTGGGGATGTGGTCTTAGTTCCCAGTCCTTCTTATCCGGCTCATTTTCGCGGCCCCCTAATTGCTGGGGCTGATCTTTATCCGCTTATTTTATCCGCAGAAAAAGACTGGTTAATTGATCTTAATTCTATCCCCGAAAATGTTGCTAAGGCAGCGAAAATTCTCTACTTTAATTATCCTAATAATCCTACCACAGCCACCGCACCGAGAGCCTTTTTTGAAGAGATTATTAAGTGGGCAACCCATTACGAAATCATGTTAGTTCATGATCTCTGTTATGCAGAATTAGCTTTTGATGGTTATCAACCCACCAGTTTATTAGAAATTCCTGGGGGTAGAGAGATTGGTGTGGAATTTCATACCCTTTCTAAAACCTATAACATGGCTGGTTGGCGTGTGGGTTTTGTGGTAGGAAATGGGGAGATTATTCAGGGTTTAAGAACCTTAAAAACTAATCTAGATTATGGTATTTTTTCGGCGGTTCAAGCTGCTGCTGAGACTGCTTTAAACTTACCCGATAGTTATATTAAAACAGTTCAAGAACGCTATCAAACGAGACGAGATTTTTTAATCAAAGGTTTAGGAGAATTAGGTTGGAATATTAAACCTTCTCAAGCAACTATGTATCTTTGGGTTCCTTGTCCAACTAATACGAATTCCACAGATTTTGCTCTGGATGTTTTGGAAAAAACAGGCATTGTTTTCACCCCGGGCAATGCCTTTGGTGAAGGAGGAGAAGGGTATGTAAGGATTAGTTTAATTGCTGATTGTGATCTATTAGGAGAAGCGTTAAACCGTCTTAAACAAGCAGGAATTTATTATAAATAACTTTTGATTCAGCCTTAAGATTTGGTAGCCACAAGAGTAATAATCGCTTAAATTAGGTTATATAAAGAAGAATAGGCATGGAGAGTCTGAATGATTACAGGTGAGTTGAGATCCCAGGTAGATCAGTTATGGACAACGTTTTGGAATAATGGCATTAGTAACCCCTTATCGGTGATTGAACAGATTTCTTATTTACTCTTTATCAAGCGGTTGGATGATTTAGAGTTAGCCAAAGAGAAGAAGGCCAAGCGTTTAGGCAAACCTGTGCAAAATCCAACTTTTCTCCCTGAAAAACAAGGGGCAAGATGGTCTTATTTTAAGAATCTGGATGATTCTGAAGAAATGCTTTATATGGTGCGAGATGTGGCTTTTCCTTTTATCAAGGAATTAGGAGGAAAAGCAGGAGAAACCGCTTATACTCGCCACATGAAGGATGCTGTGTTTTTAATCAGTAATCCTGCCTTATTAAGCAATGTTGTCGCCCAAATTGAAAAAATACCGATGGATGATCGGGATACGAAGGGGGATTTATATGAGTATATGCTCTCGAAGATTGCCAGCGCGGGGCAAAATGGACAGTTTCGCACCCCTCGCCACATTATTAAACTGATGGTGGAATTGATGCAACCGAGTCCTTTAGAGATTGTGTGTGACCCTGCTTGTGGAACTGCGGGCTTTTTGGTAGCTGTGGCGTAATATTTACGGAATTTAAGGGATAGTGAGGGTAATCCGGTTTTAACTGCGGTGGAAAATCGGGCGCATTTTAACAATGAGATGTTTCACGGTTTTGATTTTGATGGAACCATGTTACGCATTGGTAGCATGAATATGATGTTACATGGTATTCAAGACCCGAAAATTGAGGCAAAAGATTCTTTATCAGAAAAAAGTGGTTATGTGGATGAAGCGTTTAGTTTAATTTTAGCGAATCCACCCTTTAAAGGGTCAATTGAAAAGTCAACTATTGCCAAAGATTTAAGCAAGGTTATTAATACAACTAAGACATAATTATTATTTATTGCTCTATTTTTACGCTTATTAAAAGTTGGGGGAAGGGCTGCGCTAATTGTGCCTGATGGGGTTTTATTTGGGTCTTCAAAAGCCCATAAAACTATCAGGAAGACCTTAGTAGAAGACCATAAACTGGATGGTGTTATTTCTATGCCTTCCGGTGTGTTTAAACCTTATGCTGGCGTTTCTACAGCGATTTTAATCTTTACTAAAACAGGAGTGGGGGGAACGGATTATGTTTGGTTTTATGATATGGAAGCGGATGGTTTTTCTTTAGATGATAAGCGTCAAAAGATTGAAAAGAATGATATTCCTGATATTATTAAATGCTGGAAAGAGAGAGAATTACTCTTAAACTCCTTAGAAAAATCCCCCCTAACCCCCCTTTCTAAAGAAGAAGACAGGAAAGGTAAGGCGTTTTTTGTGCCAAAGGATGAGATTAAATATAATGGTTATGACTTATCTATTAATCGTTATAAAGAGATTGAATATGAAGAGGTAGAATATGATCCCCCTTCTATTATCTTAGGAAAACTAAGAAATTTAGAGGCAGATATTGACCAAGATTTGACAGAATTAGAGAGGTTATTATCTTGAGAATTATTGCTGAATTTTTCCGATAATATAAAGGAGAAAATACTATTGTTTAAAATGCTAATCATTTCAATAAATAAGGAGAAAACACTATGATTGAATCCCTGAATAAAGTTATCGCTAAACTTGAACAGTTACCTGAATCTCAATACTGCTCGGTTAGGTGATTTCCACACTTGAATATACCTGCTTTTCCAATTATTCCCCCCTTTCAAAGGGGGATTGTAAGGGATCTCCTTTATCAGAAATCACCTTAAGGGCAAAATTCTTATGTGTAGGTTGGGCCCGTGCGATAGCGCAACCCAACAAAAAAAGCCTTTGATGTTGGGTTTCGTACCTCAACCCAACCTACGATATTCCTTAACCATATTCCCCAACCATATTCCCCAACCTTAGGAGTTTCGCATTGACAAAAGAGCGTAAATATGCAGATGATGTTTTCAGGTGATCGCTAATGAAGGAGAAAAATCATAAGACTTCGGAGTAAACCATCAACAGCCCAATGTAATCTAGATCAATATACATACTTCTTGCTCTCAGAGCCAAAATACACAGGTTGCTGCCGTTTAGCTGAGATTTTAGAAATTTCTCGTCATAGCACCAATAGATTCTTACTAAGAGAGCAATATGAACCAATAGATTTATTTAGAGAAGTTCAAGGAAACCTTAATTTGATTGGAGGAGTGTTAAGTGGGGATGATACCGTTATTGAAAAACACTACTCTCAAGTAGGAAAAGCTCATTTAATCAACTATTATTGGTCAGGAAAACATCAAAAAGCCATCAAAGGAATTAACTTAATTACTTTGTATTATACTGACTATGATGGAAAATCAATGCCTATTAATTATCGCCTTTATGATCCTCTAGATAATAAAACAAAAAATGATTACTTAAGAGAGATGATCGTAGAAGTAATCAAGTGGGGGGTAAAACCTTCTACTATAACGACAGACTGTTGGTATTCTTCTAAAGAGAATTTAAGATTTTTTAGAGACAAAGAACTGAATTTTTAAGTAGGAATAGCCAAAAATAGACAAGTAAAAGTAGAAGGAGGTAAATATCAAAGAGTAGAGGATTTGGAAATTCCTAATAATGGATTGATAGTAATTATCAAAGAATTCGGAAAAGTAAAAATATTTAAGAGGACTTTTAAACACGGAAGTTGTCGTTATTATGCTACTCTTCTATATGATGAATCTAAACTTATGGATTGGAAGCGCGATGATTTTAGAGAGTTACAAACTATTCATTGGGGAATAGAATGCTATCATAGAGCTTTAAAACAATTGTGTGGATTATCTAAGTTTCAAGTAAGAACGACAAAAGCTATTGTTACTCATATTTTCTGTTCTTTAAGAGCATTTTGTCAATTGGAACTGATGAGAATTAAAGCAACTATAGAGTCTTGGTATTCTCTCCAAAGAGAGCTTTCTTTAAAAGTGGCACGGGAGTTTATTTTAGAACAATTATCTCCCACTAATTCTTTGACAGCATAATTTTTATTTTCTGTCAATGCGAAACTTCTAAACCTTATTCCCCAACCTTATTCCCCCCTTTCAAAGGGGGGTTAGGGGGGATAAGCTAAAAAGCATTTTAAATGCTTTTTAGAAGTCAAAAGGCACTCATGCACTCATGCAAAAAGATGGATTGGTAAGGATTTCAGGATTTTGTTACTGGTGAGTTATTTCCACCACGTTGCACTAGGGGGTATAAACTTAATAATATGAAACAAGGACGCTACTTTTTACCTTACAATCCTAAACTAATAGAAAAAGCTAGGGAAATGCGAAAAAATCCTACTTTTAATAGGGGTGGTGAAATGAAAGTCTGGCGACAAAAACCGATTGATAATTTTATTGTTGATTTTTATTGTCCTAAGTTAAAGTTAGTTATTGAGGTTAATGGTGATAGTCATTTTACTGAAGATGGTACGCTATATGATGCACAAAGGACTCTTATTTTAGAGGGTTATGGCTTAAGTGTAATTCGTTTTACTAATGATGAAGTTATTAATTGTTTTGAAGGTGTTTGTGCTAAAATTGAGGATTTACTTCCTTTTTAATCCCCCCTAACCCCCCTTTGAAAGGGGGGAATAAGATAAGGAGTTGTTTTTTCTTTTCTTCTTTTCTCTTATTACTTAATATTTTTATTCCCTTTTTTTTTGTGATTTCTCTCTATTTTCTATTATTCTTAATTATTAATTTTTAAAAAGGAGTATTTTAAAAAGATGACTTTATATAATTCAGAATGGATTTTAAAACCTTTAAGTGAGTTATGTGAAATAGTAATTGGTAGAACTCCATCCCGTTCAAAACCTGAATACTGGGGAAAAGGATATGAATGGTTGAGTATTTCTGATATGAATGAAAAGAAATATATATCTGTCACTAAAGAAACAATTACAGATGAAGGTGCAAGTCTTTGTAAAGATAAATTATTATCAATAAATACCGTTGTTTTTTCTTTCAAGTTATCTATTGGTAAAGTATCAATTTTGGATGCTCCAATGTACACTAATGAGGCAATAGTAGGATTGCCAATTAAAGATCCATCACTATTATATACAGATTATCTGTATTATGTTTTAAAAACTCTTGATGTTTCTAGTAAAACAGATAGAGCCGTAATGGGTGCAACTTTAAATAAGAAGAAATTAGAACAAATTAAAATCCCCCTCCCACCCCTAGAAGAACAAAAAAGAATCGCTAAAATACTAGATAAAGCTGATGAAATACGACACAAACGTAAAGAATCAATCCGCTTAACTGATGAATTACTTCGCTCAACCTTCTTGTTGGACTTTGGATAAAAAACAATTGTTAGCGTAAAATTTACGCTAAACATATCTCCAGAGCTAAAATAGAGAATTAAGGTGATTTTAAAAACTCTCTTTCCATCTTTTTAGGGGATTTTAAATATTAAATAGCTTCATTCAGTTTCGGTTCCAATATAGATATCTAAGTAGCTTTCAGTTAGAGATTGAATGACTCGTTCTAATTCATCAATGAGATTTCTTCTAGTGAGTTTTTCTACAGCATCAATATGAGCAGAACTTCCGGCTCGTCCTAAATATTTATATTTGGTTTTTTTCTCATTATTAGTGGCCATAGGAAAAATTGATTCAGCAGCCTGTAGTTTATAATACCAGTAGATTGTTCCCTTTCCATTAACCTGATAACGAATAATATGACAATTAGCTGGTGCTACTTCCCCTTCCCGTTCAATTTTCTTTATTTTCTGTTTAAGAGAGCGAATTAGACTCTTAATTTGTTTGGCTCTCAGGTGGACATCTTGACTGGTCTTAAGTTCGGAATGTGATGACATTAGCCTTAACTGTAACAAACAACCTCTTTTGATGTTAGCGTATATATTCCGCTAATTTATAAGGTAATAAATTTTAAAAATGACCAAAAATGAAACGGCTACTTCTGTCGAGGAATTCCTGGTGTGGAGGTCTAACCTCTTCCAAGGACTAAAAGCTAGAAAAGAAACTATTATAGAATTACTCGATGCCCTCTCCAGTAACCAACAAGCTCACTCAGTCGTTGAATTGTCTCTCAATCCTTTATTTAGAAGAGATTATAACAGTTTATATAGAGGAATTCAAGAGTTTTTACCCACTCAAACTGACCCTAATTATGAACAGAGAATTGAGACTTTATTTTCAGCGGTATCGAGAACAATTCCTCCCACTTCAAAACATTATAACTTATTTGGTATTGACACAACTCCCTGTCCACGACGGTTTGCCGAAACGTTAGCGGATAAAACCTTTATTCATTACCCCAATCCAATTAAGGGAAATAAACCCATTAATATTGGACATTGTTATTCCGTTGTCTGCGCTTTACCTGACCAAATAGACACAGAAAAAGTCCCTTGGGCTGTCCCCTTATCAGGAGAGCGAGTCCCCTCTAAACATAAAGGAGTAAATCAAGGCAATCAACAACTAAAAAAAATCTGGCAAAGTTCTTTATTTTCTGATAAATTATCTGTCTTAGTGGCTGATAGTGACTACAGCCAAAAGGATTTTATTGGGGAACAAGTTAAGCATGAAGACCTAGTTACTATTACAAGAGTTAGAAGTGACCGAGTTTTTTATCGTCAATTTATTCGGGACCCAAATCAAGCCAAAACTTCGGGACATCCCCGTTGGTATGGGGATAAATTTGACCTTAAAGATGACCAAACTTGGACTGAACCTGATGAAGTTCATCATGTTCCCTTTACAACGAAAAAAGGTCGTCAATTAACAGTGACTATTTCGGGATGGAAACAGATGTTAATGAGAGGAACTAAAAACTATAAAATGAACAATCACCCCTTTACTTTACTCCAGATTGTTGTCAGAGCTCAAGAAAGAAATAGTATTTGGAAACCTATGTGGCTTATTGTTATTGGTTCTCGGCGCGATGAGTTAAGTTTAGTTGATTGTTATCAGTGTTATCGACAACGTTCTGACATGGAACATCTTTTTCGATTTGGTAAACAAAGATTATTGATGACATCTTATTTAACTCCCGATGTACATCATGAAGAAAATTGGTTTAAACTAACACTTCTTTCTTATGTAAATTTGTGGGCTGCCAGAAAATTAGCTGTGGTTTTACCCCGTGATTGGGAACAGTATTTGAAGACTAATAAATCCATCAAAATCACCCCTAGTCTAGTTCAAAGAGACTTTTCAAGAATAATTACGACCTTGGGGACTTTCGCCAAATTTCCCAAACGTCGAGGTTTTTCTTCCGGACGTATTAAAGGTTACAAAAAAGCCCCACGAACTCGTCATGATGTTATCAAGAAAGGGAGCAAAAAATCAACTGAAAACTTAAAAGCTCCTTAGTTTTCCTCAGAATCTATAGATTAGCCCTATTTGTCAGCCAATTTTATTGACTGATACAGAGCCGATATTTTGGGATTTTAGTTTAGCGTAAAATATACGCTAATAAACTTTTTTTGTCCAAAGTCCAAATTGGACAGAATACGAAGTTACAGGAATGCCTTTGGACAGAAACCCCAGTGGTAAAGGACGCATTGATTATGTATTATGGGGAGACAATGGCAACCCCTTAGCCTTAGTTGAAACCAAACGCACCAAAAAAACTGCAGAAATTGGACAACAACAGGCTAAACTTTACGCCGACTGCTTAGAACAAAAATTCGGTCAACGTCCCCTTATTTTCTACAGTAACGGTTATCAAACCTATCTCTGGGATGATTACACCTATCCCCCCCGTGAAATTCAAGGGTTTCTCAAAAAAGACGAACTAGAAAGACTGATTTTCCGGCGCAAAAACCGCAAAAAACTCCATCTTGTGCCAGTTAATAACGACATTGTTAACCGTAGTTATCAAACCGAAGCCATTCGTCAAATTACTGAAGCGTTTAGTCAGAACATCCGTAAAGCATTGTTAGTGATGGCCACCGGAACCGGAAAAACCCGCACCAGTATCGCCTTAATAGACCTCTTAAAACGGGCAAATTGGGTCAATCGTGTCTTATTTTTAGCAGATAGGGAGGCATTAGTTACCCAAGCTTTTCGGGCATTTAAAAGCCATTTACCCCAAGCCAATATTATTGATTTAACCAAGAGTAAAACCTCACAAGCAATTACTGCTAATATTGTCGTTTCTACCTATCCCACTATGTTTAATCGCCTCAACGATATGGGGGACAAAGAAAGAATGTTTGGAGTGGGACATTTTGACTTAATTATTGTTGATGAAGCACACCGTTCTATCTATCAAAAATATCAGACATTATTCGATTATTTTGATGGATTATTAGTCGGATTAACCGCTACTCCACGGAACGAAGTTCATAGAGACACCTATCGCATTTTTGAATTAGAATCAGGAGTTCCCACCTTTGCCTATGAATTAGATGATGCCATAAAAGACGGTTATCTAGTGCCACCACAAGGCATCAATGTTCCCTTTAAATTTTTACGAACAGGAGTAAAATATACAGAATTATCCCCCGAAGAACAAGAAGAATATGAGGCAAAGTTTTATGATGAAGAAAAGGATACTTTACCGAATAAAATTGATTCGACTGCTTTAAATCGTTGGTTATTTAATGAAAATAGTATAGATCAAGCTTTAGAGATATTAATGGAATTTGGGCTAAAAGTAGAAGGAGGGGATAAGTTAGGAAAAACCATTATTTTCGCTCGTAACCATGAGCATGCTGAATTTATTGTTCAACGATTTAATAAGAATTATCGCCATTATAAAGGACATTTTGCGAGAGTTATTGATAGTCATGATCCCTACGCCCAATCAACCTTTGATGACTTTTCAGAAAGCCAAAAACAGCCCACCATTGCCGTCTCAGTGGATATGTTAGATACGGGGGTAGATGTTCCAGAAATCCTTAATTTAGTCTTTTTTAAACCCGTTTTTTCCACTGTAAAATTCAATCAAATGATTGGTAGGGGAACCCGTTTATGTCCAGATTTATTTGGCATAGGAGACGATAAAAGAGAATTTTTAATCTTTGATTTATGCGGTAACTTTGAATATTTTGAACAACAAGTTACAGAGAAAGAACAAAAACCCAGAAAAAGTTTAACTACTCGTTTATTTAAAGCCCGTTTAGTCCTGTCTCAACAACTCAATCAAGATAATAAAACATTACAAGAATATATTTTAGATAACTTGCATGAACATATTAGCAGTATGGAAAAAGAGAATTTTTTAGTGCGTCGTCAATTAAATATAGTTGAAGAATTTACAGATAGAAAAAGATGGAATAGATTAAACTCTCAAGACTTAAACTTAATTAATAATTCCTTAGCAACCTTACCCAATGGACTCCCCACCGAAAAACGCTTAAGCAAAGAATTTGACTTACTTTGTACTCAACTTCAACTAGCAATTTTAGAACAATCTTCTAATTTTATTAGATTACGGGATAAAGTTAGAGATATTTTACACGGATTGGAATCTAAAAGAGAAATTCCGATGGTGAAAGCCAAATTACCTCTAATTGAAGAAGTCCAAGGCGAAAATTGGTGGACTGATGTGACCCCTGCAATGGTAGAAACCCTAAGACGACAATTACGGGATTTAGTGCCTTTGCTTGACCGTCAACAACAGCAAATCGTCTATACTAATTTTATCGATGAATTAGAAGATATCAGTAAACAGGACGTTCCCACCCATCAAACAGGGTTTAGTCCTTATCAGTATAAGAAGAAAGTAGAAACCTATATTTGTAACAACGAGAATCATCTGGCGATCGCCAAACTGAAACGCAACCTTACCTTAACAGAATCAGATTTAGAATCTATCGAAGAAATGTTATTTAATTCCCCTGAAATTGAAAGCAGAGAACGATTTGAGGAAGTCTATGGCAAAAATATCAATTTAAAGCTATTTATTCGCAAATTAGTAGGACTAGAGCGTAGTGCAGCTAAACAAACCTTTTCCCGATATTTACAACCCAGATTCCGCACTTCAAAAAGTAGCATTAAATACTACAAGCCTGGGGTTAATAATTAAGTATAATTGCTTAAGCTCTTGAAGACAAAAAAGTGGGATAATTGCTTAAGTTGTTTCCTCTGTAAAAAAAGAGCGAAAAATGTCTTATTTAGAAGAAATACAAGTTAAAATTTAGACCATTTAGGGATAGTAGCTGGTTTAATTGATGAAATAGGAATAGTCAAAATAATTAATAATAAATTAGGAATAGATGTTAGAGAAAAAATCTCAGCAGGTACAGTAGTTAAGTCTATTTTAATCAATGGACTAGGATTTGTTTCAAGACCTCTATATTTATTCAGTCAGTTTTTTCAAGATAAAGCCATTGAGAAATTGTTAGGAGAAAGAATTAAACCTGATTACCTTAATGATGATAAAATTGGGAGAGTAATGGATGAATTATATAAATATGGACTAAATGATATTTTTATTGAAGTAGTTTTAGAAGTAATTAAAAAAATTAAAATAGACCTTAAATACTCCCATTTAGATTCCACGTCATTTCATTTAGATGGAGAATATAAAAGGGAAGAAGATAAAGAGAAACAGGAAGAAGAAAAAATTATTAAAGAAAGACCAATTTTTATTAAGAAAGGATATTCTCGGGATCATAGACCAGACTTAAAACAATGTGTCTTGGATTTAATAACAAGCCAAGATGGAGATATTCCATTATTTGTGAGAGTAGGAGATGGAAATGAATCTGATAAAGCTGTATTTGGAAAAGTTTTAGTAGAATTCAAAAAGCAAATAAAGTTTGATAGTATCATGGTTTGTGATAGTGCTTTATATGGTCAAGAAAATCTCCAACTAATCCAACATTTAAAATGGATAACGAGAGTTCCAATGACCATAAAAAAAGCAAAAGAATTAGTGCAAAATATAGAGGTGGAAGAAGTAAAAGATGAAGATAAAGAAAAAAGAAGTGACCTAAATTTAGAAAGTTATACCTGGAAAGAAGAAATTGTTACTTATGGTGGAATCAAGCAAACTTGGTTAATAGTCTTGAGTGAAAAAAGACAGAAAAGTGATTTGGAAAAACTAGAAAAACAACTTTCCCAAGAAGAGAAGAAATCCCAAAAATTTCTTAAAGAAATACAATCTGAAGAATTTGAACATCCTCAAGCTGCTCGATATAAATTAAAAGCTATTAATAAAAAATTGAGATTGTTGGAAATAAAAGAAGTTGAACTGATTGAAACTTACTCGAAAAAAAAGGAAAAGATTTATAAAATGATTAGTCTGATCATCAAAAAAGATGAAGAGATAAGTAGAAAGACTAAAGAAGCAGGAAAATTTATTTTAGCAACTAACTTAGTAGAGGAAAATAAATTAGAAGCTAGTGAAATTCTGATAACTTATAAAAACCAGCAATCTACGGAAAGAGGATTTTCGATTTTTGAAAGATCCCTTATTTTTTACTGATAGTTTCTTCGTTGAAAAACCAGAAAGAATAGAAACAATGTTATTTTTAATGTCTTTGTGTTTGTTGATTTATAACTTGGGGCAAAGAGAATTAAGAAATTGTTTAAAAAGAGTCAAAAAAGGAATAAATAATCAAGTAGGGAAAGTAACATTGCGTCCGACTTTGAGGTGGATATTTCAATGTTTTTCAAGGTATTCATTATGTGATTTTAAACGGAGTTAAACAAATTGTCAATTTAACAGAAGAAAGGCGTTTTATATTGAGTTTATTACCTGCATCTTGTCAAAGATATTATCTATAAATTGAATTGGATAAAGCAAAAATAATAAAAGAATAAGAGTCTAATGATATCAAATGAGAAGAGGAAACTCTCCTTCGTTTGTGCTGAGTCTTGCTAAGTTTTCAATGAGTATAAATCTTCTTAATTTGATTATTTTTCCTAAAAATTTAATGAAAAGAGAAATATTCTTGCCCAGGTATGATTTTCGGACTTTTTAAAACTATGTATTTTTTTATACTACATTTTGAAGTGCGGAATCTGGGTTACAAGGAACCAACTTAACTGCCAGTCAAATTCGCTTTATAGAAACCATTATTGACCATTTAACCCAGAATGGTGTCATGGATGTGGGATTACTCTATGAAACTCCCTTTATGGATCTACATTATGAAGGTTTAGATGGTGTCTTTGGAGATACAGACGCTTCAGAGATTGTTGAGTTAGTGCAATCTTTCAATGAGACAGTAGGCGCAATGTTTGAAATAGCGTGACATCCTCCCCACCTTACCGAATAATTAATAATTAATAGTTAATAGTTAATAATTAAGAGTTGATATAGTAATCAGTTATCAGTTGTGAGAATTAAGTGAATTATGATCCCCCCAACCCCCCTGCCCCCCTTACAAAGGGGGGAACTGAAGGGGGGATCTCGACGTTCTCATGAATCATTCGGTGATTGTTATAGTCAATAATTAATTATTAATTGCTGAAAGTAATGTCATAATCTTTATTTGTACTGCTATAGTTAATAGGGAGCTTGTTTACATTCAAATGTATAATTATTAAAATCATGAAGTAACCGAGGTTCACTAAGTTGATTAGAACTTTTAAGTTTTACTTGATAAAGACAACCGTTTTCTGCATAATAAATTGATTTATCCAACCATTCTGCCCATTCCCAGTCTGGATAAACTAATAATTTTCCTGTTTGATTGTAAACAATATGTTCATCCCAATAACAACCTTTTCCTGGAGGTGAACCGACTTGTTCATGACCTATTTTTTGTAACATCCATTGCTTAGATAGTTCTTTTTGAAAGATAGTTTCACTGTTTAAATATGCTTTTTCTGAACTTTCAATTAGCTTCCAACCATCCCTTTGCAGTCGATTATAATAAACATTCAGACACTCCCCACCATAATAGTTAGGGGGACGATAATTTGTATTTCTTTTAACTGCCTTCGTATCAAAAAAGTGATAATTATTCTTATCAAAAACTAATTCAAAATCATGACCATAAGGACCATCATTTAACCAATAAGAATTATTATTCACAAATAAACCCCCACCAAACCAACAGTCACCTTTAGGAAAAAAGGCGATCGCTTTTAACCAGGGTACTCTTGCAATAGTAGTCCATGATCCCACACCTCTACCCCATTGCCCATTCATAGCAAAATATATCCAGTATTTTCCATCAGGAGATATATCGGATCTTCTTTCATAAATGCGTCCTTTTAACCATTGAGATACCCGAAAACTATTACTTTTTCTATCCCAACCAATAATACAAGTTTGTTTAGATGGGCCTCTTCTAATAATAAGAGCTTTTTGGCTTTTTCTCGCAATAAGAATATGGAGTCTGGCAGGGAATTTTTCTTGTGTCATGGTCTTAAAAAGATTAACATAAATAATAATTTATAACTTTATTTTATTGTTAGATATTTTGGATCAATATAATCAACTAACCAAACACCATTATCAGAACAATAAAAAATACATCCATCCTCAGACATTTGTTGAGCCTTAATAACAAAAATAACTGGTTTTCCACGACGAGAACCAACTTTTAAAGCTGTTTCTTTTCTTTCGGATAAATGGACATGATGACGAGCCATTTTTTTTAGTCCTTCTTTGAGAATTGTTTTAACAACTTTTTGGTGGGTTCCATGATACAAAATTACAGGAGGAATTAAAGGCTCTAACTGTAAATCAATATTAACACTATGACCTTGATTAGCTCTAATTTTTGTTTTTGCTTCATTAAAAGAGAATCGTTGTTTATCATTATCTTTAACCACTGTTTCTAAATCACTAAATGTTAGAGTAAATTTAGTGTTTTGACAAGCTTTGAGTAATTTTTCTGTTGAGATCCAGCCACCAGGTTCTAACTCTAATCCCAACTTTTCAGGAGCATGGCGTAAATGATAAGATAAGAAGCGACTGATTTTAATTAATTGTTGTGATTGCATTTTCTTATTAGCTAAGGAGTTTCTGTGAACATAGAAAAACTGGGGTTTCTCGATCATGTTGACCATAACCTAATATATAATAGTCATTTTGCCATTTAAAAACACTATATTCTATCAGGTCTAACTTTATTTTTGTGATATATTTGTGATTATAATTCACAGGTTGACCAATTTCTTTAATTAATTTACTTTTGATTTTTTCATATTTTTGCTTATATACTTCGTATAAACTATCAAGGTCAATGTTCTCGTCTAACCATTCTGTTTGGTCTATAATCTTGACTTCACTTTGATTTTTTAGAATATCAAATACTAACATGGTGTAGAAAAAAATAATAAAATAGTATAATTATGTCTCAATATATAGATTTTTCATTTAAGTTTTGAGAATTGTAAGTAGTCAAGGCTTTAGCCTTGATGATGACTATCTTTCTGGTCCTAAAGGACTAACTACAAACTTACATTTATTTTTACCTACCTACTTAACACAAGCAGGATAGTTATTACAGCCTAGAAGACTGTGTTACTATTTGCACGTTAAATGTAAATACTATGGACTCAAACAAGGATCAATTTTTTGCTAAAATGTTTCTATTCTTAAGCCATAATTAACTATGAGTATTCCTTCTCAACCCCAACCTTTAAGCATTCCTCCCCGCTTACTCTTGGGCCCAGGTCCCTCGAATGCTAACCCCCGTATTCTAGCAGCTATGAGTCTTCCTGCCATCGGACATCTTGATCCCTTTTATTTACAAATGATGGACGAGATCCAAACCTTATTACGATATGTGTGGCAAACTGAAAATGAGTTAACCATTTCTATTAGTGGGACAGGAAGCGCAGGAATGGAGGCCAGTTTAGCTAATGTGGTTGAACCTGGGGATGTGGTATTAATAGGGGTTATGGGTTATTTTGGTAACCGTTTAGTGGATATGGCCACCCGTTATGGTGCAGATGTTAGAAAAATAAACAAACCTTGGGGGGAAAATTTTAGTTTAGCAGAATTAAAAGAAGCATTAGAAACCCATAAACCTGCTATTTTAGCATTAGTTAATGCCGAGACTTCTACAGGAGTAAGACAACCCTTAGAAGGGGTGGGAGAGTTATGTCGAGAACATAATTGTTTATTATTAGTTGATGCAGTTACAAGTTTGGGAGGAGTTCCTTTTTATGCTGATCAATGGGGTGTGGATTTAGCTTATAGTTGTAGTCAGAAAGGGTTAGGTTGTCCCCCCGGACTTTCACCATTTACCATGAGCGATCGCGCCTGGGAAAAGTTGCAAAAACGGACAACTCCAGTGTCTAATTGGTATTTAGATATGAACCTATTAAATCAATATTGGGGAGAACCTAGAAAATACCATCATACCGCCCCTTGTAACATGAATTATGGCTTAAGGGAAGCATTAAGTTTAATTGTAGAAGAAGGAATCGAAAATAGTTGGCAGCGACATCAACAAAATGCAGAATTATTATGGGAAGGTTTGGAAAAAATAGGGTTAGTTTGTCACGTAGAAAAACAGTTTCGTCTTCCTACTTTAACCACCGTCCGTATTCCTGAAGGAGTTAACGGGAAAGCCGTTTCTAGCTATCTTTTACAAGAGTATAATATAGAGATTGGAGGAGGTTTAGGCGAATTAGCTGGTAAGGTTTGGCGTATTGGGTTAATGGGTTACAATTCTCGTCCTGAAAATGTTTTATTATTATTAGAAGCATTAAGAAAAGTTCTTTAATTTTTCCCATATTCAGAAACTGTTTATTCAAGAAGGATTAAAAAGCCATTGTTTAGGGTGGGTAAATTTATTCAAAATTAGGAAAACTTTGAATAAACTGCTGATTTGACCACCTGAACGTTTTAACATAAACAGTATTTTAATTATTAATCTTGAGAATTAATGTTAGATAAAAGCTTTACACCTAAACTAACCGATGATGGATCTTATACCTTTTTTTCCGATGAGTTTGAAGAGTTATTTCATTCCCATTCAGGGGCAAAACAAGAAGCACAATATAAGTTTATTGAACCTTGTCAAATAAAAGAAAAAGTAACTGTTAAAAATACAATTAAAATTATTGACATTTGTTACGGATTAGGGTATAATACAGCAGTTGCTTTAGAAAATATTTGGTCAATTAATCCTAAGACAAAAATAGAATTATTTGCCCTAGAAAATGACATTAATGTACCGTTACAGGCTATAAAGTCTGACTTATTAGATAATTTTTCTGATGATGTTATTGATGACTTAAGCAGTTTAGCAAACCATCAAAAACTTAAAAACAATCGTTTAAATGCTCAACTATTACTAGGGGATGCAAGACAGACTATAAAAACAATAATTAATCAAAACTTTCAAGCAGAAGCTATTTTTTTAGATCCCTTTTCTCCCCCAAAATGTCCTCAACTGTGGACAGTGGACTTTATAAAATTAGTATCTCAATGTTTAGGAAAAGATGGATATTTAGCCACTTATTCCTGTGCAGCTTCTGTGAGAACTGCGCTACAATTAGCAGGGTTAAAAATAGGAGCAACCAGAAGTGTAGGAAGGCGATCGCCAGGAACTATTGCGAACTGGAAAGGTAATAATTTACCTCCCTTATCTCAACAGGAAATAGAACATTTACAAACCCGTGCAGCCATTCCTTACCGAGATCCTGACTTAATAGATACAGCCGAAATAATTAAAACTAGAAGAGAAAAAGAACAAAGTAAAAGTGATTTAGAACCCAGTAGTCACTGGAAAAAAAGATGGTCAAATAATGGATAACGGATAATGGACAATGGATAATTGATAATTAGGGTTTGCTGAATAAAAGCAAAACCCTATTCTTTAAAAGGTTACACCCATATTCGCGATCGCAAAAAAGATCAGCTTTGTCGGCTACAAACCGCTATAATTGGTAGAAACACCTCCCAGTTGTTGGTCAAGAACAAATGTATCGAAAAGAGGAGCAACCTTTACCGCCCCCAGAAAAATTTGAATTACCTTTCGAGGGCAAATTGTCCCCCAATAATCGTTGGGTAATCATGGCAGAGTTGATACCTTGGGATGATTTTGAGGAAGAATATGCTAAACTTTTTTCAGCAGAAAAAGGCGCGCCAGCCAAACTATTTAGAATGGCATTAGGGACATTAATTATTAAGGAAAAATTAGGAACAAGTGATAGAGAAACTATAGAACAGATTAGAGAAAATCCCTATCTACAATACTTTATAGGTTTAAATTGTTATCAACAAGAGCCACCACTGGAATCTTCAATGCTAGTTCATTTTAGGAAAAGAATTGATGGAGAATTGATAAACAAAATCAATAAAAAATAGTAAAAAGAGAAATAGACAAGAGTGATAAAGAAGTAAAAAAAAAGGATTGTCTCCAAGAAAAAGGAGAAAAAATAAAAAATAAAGGTAAACTAATTTTAGATGCGACTTGTGCGCCAGCAGACATCAAATACCCAACGGATTTAGGCATATTAAATCAAGCCAGAATTGAGACAGAAAGAATAATAGATAATCTTTATAAACCATTAAGAGTAAAATTGAGAAAAAAGCCGAGAACTTCTAGAAAAATTGCTAGAAAGGAATACTTAAAAGTAGCTAAAAAACGAAAAGTATCTTATCAAGAAAGAAGAAAAGCTATCGGGAAACAGTTAAAATACCTTAAGAAAAATTTAGGAAATATAGAAGACTTAATTCAAGCTGGGGCTTCCCAGGAAAATCTGAGTAAAAGACAGAAAAATTGTCTAGAGACTATCAAAAAAGTTTATGAACAACAACAGTCAATGTGGGAGAATAAGACCCAGAGTGTTCCTCAAAGAATTGTAAGTTTAACTCAACCGCATATTCGTCCAATAGTGAGGGGAAAAGCAGGAAAACCAATAGAGTTTGGAGCTAAACTCTCAGTAAGCTGTGTAGATAACTATGTGTTTCTAGACAAAATAAGTTGGGAAAACTTCAATGAATCTTGTCATTTAAAAGAACAAGTAGAAAAGTATAAAGAAACGTTTGGCTATTATCCCGAATCCGTCCATGTAGATAAAATTTATCGAACTAGGGAAAACAGAAATTGGTGTAAGGAAAGAGGGATAAGAATCAGTGGTCCGAAGTTAGGAAGACCTCCGAAAAATGTCAGTGAAGAAGAAAAGAAACAAGCCCACTCCGATGAATGCTTCCGTAATGCTATTGAGGGAAAGTTTGGACAAGCTAAACGAAGATTTAGCCTAAATCTCGTGATGACAAAACTCCCTGAAACCTCCATTACATCTATTGCTATTACATTTTTAGTTGTCAATCTTTCTAAACTTCTGAGGCAGTTTTTGTCGCTTTTTTTGTCCTTATTTACTAATAATAGAACAGGGGAACTCATCAAACCGCCTTTCATTAATTTTGATTATACTTTAAACAATTTTTATGTACTAAAACTTATTGATTTGTCAGAAAATTCTTGGTCAAAAGTGGCATAAATTTTGGAGAAACTTTTTCAGCAAACCCTAATTACCTAAATCAATAAAAAACTAATAACTGATCACTGATAACTGGTCACTGATAACTGAATTAGCTCCAGTCTTGTCCTCCTTCTTGCGAAGACTTTTTATAAACCTTTCCCTTTTCATGAAGGTGACGAGTTTTCTCGAATAATTCTGCTTCTGTTAATTGCCATTGTTCTAAAATTAAATCTAAATCTTGGGTTAATTGTCGGGCCCCAGGAAAATTACCATAACGAATACGAAGTCTAGCTAATTCCGCCAGATTATAGTCAGTGGGATCAGCTACTAATAACTCGTTAACGATCAGGCGATCGCCTTTTTCTTTGGGATGCTTTTGATCTTGCGCCATATATCAAAAACTGCGTCTTAACTTGAGAGACTCATAAAAAGCAGGAGAAATTTCCCAGAGATTAACCACTCTATCAAACCCACCAGAAGCAAAATATTTTCCATCAGGACTAAAAGCTACCACATTGACCAGATCGCTATGCTCTTTAAAATGACGTAATAAGCGTCCAGTTTGGGCGTTCCATAACCTTACCCCATCATGGCCAGCACTAGCTAAAACTTGACCATTGGGACTGAGGGCGATCGCTTGAATTCTGCCTCTATGGCCAGTCCAAGTATCCAATAACTCCCCCGTTGCCAAATCCCATATTTTAATAGTGCGATCGTGACTTGCGGTAATCAAGCGTTTTTGGTCAAGGGTAATAGCCAAACCCGAAATAGTTTGAGAATGTGCGCTAAATTGCGAGACAACTGTTTGATCCCTTAAATTCCAAAATCTGACAATTCCTTGATTATCACCACTGGCCACTAAAAACCCATTAGGGTGCATGGCCAAAGCAAAAGCTGGTGTACCAAAACCTTCTAGTTGATAGAGAGAACGAGGTGGTTCTAAAGTCCAGACTCGAATCCCATCTAATGACCCCGTTACCACTAGCTGACTATCAGGGGTAACAACTAGATCCAAAACATGGCTATAGTGTTCAAAAGAAGTTACTTTACTGTCTGGGTTAGGCCAAACCCAGAAATGAATATCCGCATCTTCTCCGCTACTGATTAAAGTTTTACCATTGGGAGAAACAGCCAAGGTTAAAATTGCGGAACTTTGAGTGCGGAGGGTATCAATCTCATGTCCATCTTCAATAGACCAGAATTTTAAAAAAGGTTCATTAGTGCTTCCAGCACTAATAACCGTCCTCCCATTAGGACTAAACGCTAAAGACCGAATGGGAGTGGTATGACCCGTTAAACGGTGTTTAAAACGTATTCCAAGGTTAACCACCGGAATTTTCTGCTCAGATAGGGCTTCTCGTTGTTGACGAATCAACTGAGCATAGCTCGGAAGTATCCAGCCTTGTCCCAAAACAACTAACGTCATTAAGATGATTTTTAGTGGTGTGGTTAGCCGTTTCCGTTCGTTGTGATCCTTCATGGCACAATAAGGGCTTTTACAGTGTGATTTTTTAGCCCTATTCTATCGACTTTGCCAATTTTTTGCCTAGCGACGAGATTTGTCATGGGTTAATAAAGGCAAAGGGACATTAGAAGAACTAGGAGGAAGATAGCGTCTGGGTTTATCCTTTGTAATAATCGGTTGAGCTTTTTGTACTTGCCACCAGCGTAAAATCATGGAAAGAGAGACAATAAATAAGCCGAAGGAAAACAAAGACCAGCGTTGACCAACCCCTCCCATCACCGCATCTACCGCTCCCACCACTAGAATAAAACTAGAAATGGGTTCTTTGCGGTAAAGGGTTCTGAGAACACGAGGCAATAAGATGTTCATCGGAAATTTTGGGTTTGAAACCCCGTCCTTATAGGACGGCTTTACATATCCCTTGCGGGAGAGGGTTTTAGTATGCCGATAAGGCCGAGAACCCCCTAACTCGTTTAAGTCCCTTCGGTGCAACAAAACTAAGATGTCCTGTCTAAAAGCACCTAACCAATTAGGTTTACAGATAGTCCGAACGAGGGAAGTATTCGGAAGTGTGTACCAAGCTGTGTCTCCATGCGGTATTCACCTCTTACATTGACTAAATTGGTCTAGGCAATCCCTGCACTTTTAGGGCAGGGTTGGTGAAGGCAATTGGATCGATAGGATATTTAATCTAATTTCAGCTTATCTTATGTGCCAGAAAATGAACTGTATAAATTACGGAAATTAGATTAATTATTACGATATCTCACTTAAGGTAAGTTGCGGTACTTTATCTAATGTTTATCAAAAACTTCAAGAATTAACTGAGATTTGGAGATAGATGGGGTGACGGGTTGTAGAATTGACAGTCTCCGGTGTCTCCAGTCTCCCCCATCTAAGTATCACTGTAAGCCTAGCCAGGATAATAAGCCTTGTCCCGTAAAATATTCAATGGCCAAAACTAATAAAAAGCCGACCATAGCAGCACGACCATTTAACCGCTCTGCATAATCGTTAAAACCAAATTTAGGATCTTCGAGTTTAGGGGTTTCTGTGGGTTGGGTAGAAGGTTCACTCATAAGTTTTCTCTGTGATTATTTTCTTTACATTTCTTTACTTTACCAACTAAAGGGGCAGGGGAGAAATATCATTCTGCCTCCTGCCCTTAACGAGGCAGAAGCCTCGATCAAGCACTTTAGTCACGGCTATTAATAGCAATGAGTAGGCGTAAAATGAAGATAAACAAATTGATGTAGGTTAGGTACATAGAAAGAGCAGCAGGAAGATACTGTTCATCTCGATAAGTACGAGGAAGGATGTAAAAATCTACTACCGCAGCCCCAACAAACAAGAGAACTCCTAATCCAGAAATAGCGATTTCTAACCAGCTAGCGGTATGAACTCCTAATAATAAGAAGATTAATTGGCCGAAAATTACCACTAATAGGGCAATCATCCCTAAACCGATGGTTTTGGTTAAGGCCATACCATCTTCTTCAGAAAGATTTGAACCTACGCTACGGGCAAAAACGAAAGTTATGCCACAACCTAAAGCAGCGATCGCAATTCCTTGGCTACCCACCCCTTGAGTTCCCAGGGCAACAAAAACGAGGCCGCTGAGGGTGTAACCGGATAAAAGGCTATACAAAGCCAATAAAGGTAAAGCGGTGCTGTTATTGCCATTTTCCGCGATATTGCGGGCGACAAAAAACAGAACCAATTCCAAAATGATCGCCACAAAGAAAGTGGGGAAAAAGAGATTAGGGAAAGATTGAATCACCCCTAACCCTCCGTAGGTTCCCACTGCGGTTAAAACTAAGCCACCCCCAACAAAGGGTAAAGCATTAGCGATCACATTAGGACCGACGAGATGTTGACTTTGGGCTTCGCGAATCGCATCACGAAAGTTGCTGGTATTACTCATATAATCCCTCTCTACTGACTTAACGGATAACTTAGACAACTACTTATGTTTATACCTAAAAATTAACGTAATTGCCTAGTAAAGAATACCGAATCGGGGAAGTGAGCAAAATTAATAGTTGGTAAAGTAGCTCAGAGTCAATTTGCGTATTTATGCAGATTCATTTTAAGAACCTGCCTAAAATTTCCGTGTAATACCGATAGTAGGGAATTTCTCTGAGAAAGATAATAAGGACATATAGACAAGATTCCTTAGTGGAATTTTCAAGCCATCAACAGTTATGAAGCCAATGCTAATTGATAGGGGTTGAGCCAAGACTGTTTTGTTAAGGACGTTCTAGTAACTCCATCTCATTATTATTTTTCCCTTTAAAACTTTGGATCTAACAATTATGACTCACTATAACCAAGCCAGTAAGAATAAACATCTAAATAGCATAGAGCTTTTGAGTGCTTATGCCCGTAATCCTTCCTTAGAGTTACGGAATCAATTAGTAGAGTGTAATTTAGGGCTAGTGCGTCAAGTTGCCCATCGTATTAGTAACCAATGCTCAGAACCCTATGAAGATTTAGAACAAATTGGTTATTTAGGTTTTATTCGTGCTATCGAGCGTTTTAATCCTCAACAGGGTTGTGCCTTTAGTTCTTTTGATATCCCCTATATTCGTGGGGAAATGCTCCATTATCTTCGGGATAAAGGTAGTGTAATGAGAATTCCTAGACGGTGGCAAGAACTTCACAATAAAGGTAAAAAAATACGTAAGCAGTTGACAGCTAGTTTAAAGCGTTCTCCTTTTGATTGGGAAATCGCAGAAGCTCTGATGATCCCCTTAGAAGAATGGAATGAATGTCAATTAGCACTGCAAAACCGTCTCTTAGTCAGTCTAGATGCAACCATTAGCCACAATATGGATTGTTCCCTTAGTTTTGGGGATACCTTGCCCGATCAACATTATCAAGCGAAACAACGGTTAGAAGAAGATCGCCTACAATTACAACGGGCTTTGGGCCAACTGGAGGACAAAACCAAGGCCGCTATCGAATGTGTCTTTTTGAATGAACTTCCCCGTAAAGAAGCAGCCAAACAGATTGGTATTAGCCCCATGACGGTGACACGCCATCTCAAAAAAGGAATTCAGCAGCTAGGCTCTTTATTAGAACCCCAAGTGGCTTAGGATCTTGCTAGAGCTATTTTTCCGGCCAGAAACAGAAATCATCAAAGACATCGGCAGTGGGCTTGACTTCAAGAACAATCATAGGAATATATAACCTGACTGAAATCTAAATTTCTGAGCGCGGAAGGTTGAATAAAAAAGTTGCCCACTCCCATGTCTCCCCAGATGATATCAGCATCATCATCAGAGATCATTTGAAACAGTAATTCATAAGGTTCTATGGTTTCATCAAAATTCATTCTTGGATCATCTTGGGTAAAAAAGGGATAACCCCCTAATTTATGTTCTTCTCCTTCGTATAACTCAAAATAATCGTCTAAAAGATCATAATAATCTAGTTTTTCTTTTGAACCACTGACGAAATTTTCGATTATCTTTTCTAAACGATAATCACCACCTGTAATGGGTTCGTGTTTTTGTTCAAATTTCAGGGCAAAACTACCAATAAATGGCAAAATAACATCCGGATCATCAATACTTGGTAGAAAACTAAAATCAGTAATTAAATTTTTTTCATCTAAATCAATCTCCTCAAAATAAATAACCCGAAAATATTTTTGCTCAGCCAAATCTTCATCGTTCATACCATATAAATCATGATAACTATCTATATAAAATTGTAAAATTCCTTCCTTGGGAAAATTATCTAATAATAAAGTTTCAGAAAAATTAATTTGAGCCAATAAAATTAAGGGATTACCTTCTGGACTTTTAGGATAATCTAACTTTTTAGGAAAATAGGGTTCTCCTCCAAACTTACTTTCCCATATAGTCAGCTTATTACTGAAAGAAGGAGTGATTTTTAGATAGAGTTTTTGGGTTGCTTCTAACTCTTTCCGTAGGTTTTCTAACTGAGGAGGAAGCTTCATAATAATTGAATAACTAAAGATACTATTCCAATTTTCACAGAAAAGTTACCAATTTATGAGCTTGTTAATCTTTAATTAATAAATTAGGAATTATCAAGTATCGCCATGTAATTTAGAATTGATTTTTTTTGCTCATTCCTGCATTCTCAATTCTTTCAACTTACTGCGGAAGGTTGACTTTTAGCCATAGGAAGGGTAAACCAGAATTGACAGCCATTCCCTGGGGTACTTCTGACCCCAATTTTACCCCCATGTGCTTCAATAATTTGACGACATTGGTAGGAACCTAAACCGATACCTGTCCTTCGTCTATCGTGCAAACTACGAAGGTATAATTTAAACAGTTGATCACATTGCTGTTCACCCATTCCTATTCCATTATCAGTCAAACTACAATAGATCATCCCTTGTTTAACTGTGACATCAATACCTAAATTAATTCCAGGAGGATTATGTTTTAGCGCGTTAGTAACAAGATGCTCAAACACTTGATGGAGTTGTTCTTTATCTCCAGAAATTAAAGGTAAATTATGAGAAATATTAGCAACTAAATTGGCCTGATTTTGCTGTAATAATGGTTGCCATTCTCGAATGAGTTCATTGATAAATTGAGATAAGGATAACTGTTCACAATGAATCATTAGGGGTCGTTCTTCAGAAAAATGATCCTCAGATAGTGCATTAATTAAAGTTAATTGACGTTCACTACTATTAATCATTCTATCCAGAATAAAGCGAGATAAAGTCAAGCTATCTTCAGAGCGATGTTGTAGATTTTTTAACAACATTAATAATCCCATAATCGACGTGCGTAAGTCGTGGGAAACTGCCTGTAAAAACACCGCCTTCATATCATGTAACTTGTGGACTTCTCTGATTTTTTCCTGTAGTTGATAGGTGCGTTCTTCTACCTGTTTTTCCAAATTACAATTTAACTGCTGTACGGTTTGGTAAAGTTGGGCTTGGCTCATAGCAATCATAACTTGGCCGGCCAATTGTTCTAATAATTTTACCTCTTGTTTTCGCCAATGACGCACTCCCAAACATTGATGAGCCACCAATAAACCCAACGGTTTACCATCTAAATGTAAAGGCACTACTAAAGCAGCCTTAATCTGATAACGTTCAGTATATTTTTGTACCGTTGGGGATAAATTAAAGTTCGTAATATCATCAGCAATAAACGTTTGTGCCTGGGTAAAAAGATAAGGTAAAGCCGTGAGTAAATCATCCCTGGCATTACTTCCTAATAAACTAGGATAATCACCATTCAGAGATTCAGCCACCACCTCAATACGTCCGCCATCCTGCCAAGAAGCAATAAACACCCGATCCGCTTCAATTAACTGACGAATTTCTGTAACAGTAGTTTGAAAAATCTTTTCTAGCTCAAGAGATTGACGAATTTTTAAAGACACTTCCGCCAATAAATGATCCCGTTCTAAAGTTGTCCTTAACTGTCTTTCTGCCCGTTGTCTTTCCGTCACGGCTGCTGATAACAATAAAGCCGTGCCACTGACAATAATGATAAACATTTGTAGCAATAAAATAGTTTGAGACTCATTAACCATTGGCATCACAAACGGGCCTACTCCTTGGCCTGTTCCAGCGATCGCCAATAAAGCCAAACACAAACTACCCACAACTGCCCCCCAAGTTTGGAAGCGAATAGCCGCCCAAACTACGATGGGGAAGGGTAAATATTCCAAATAGCGAGCATTACTCAAACTTCCTTCCATCAAAATATGTACTTGAGTATGACGGGAAAAAACCATCCAACTCAACCCCAATAAAAGTCCTCCACAGATAATCACTTCCAGAACTCGCTGTCGGCGATAACGGCGAAATAGACCCGCCCCATCGAGGTAAATTCGCAACAGAAAGGGCGTTACTATCAAAATACTACTACAGTCCCCTAACCCCACCATCCACCAGTGTGAGGCAAAATTCTGCCAATTCAGAGAACCCATCAACAAAGCTGATAAGCTTTCTAAGGTTGCATTTACCCCAGGAGCCACAATTCCTGCCAACAAGATTAACGCTGCCACATCATCGATGCGAGATAAACGAGAGGAAAAACCGCCCCAATGCAGCAATTTAAACCCTAACCAAGCACAGAGGGTGCTACCAGCAGCAGAACTGAGTATTAGCCCCCAGCTTGCTCCTAGAGCAAACATCAACAGAGCATCACCCAAAAAAATGCCTAACCAGACTTTTTCCCCATAGATGAGCAATGCAGTTAAAGCAATGCCCGTGGGAACCCGGAGAGGTGCTACTTCGTTGTTAAGGTTGGTAGTTGCATGAGCCAATAAACCACCGAGCCAATAGGCCAGGGCCACTGGGATAACCATAAGGTCGAACCATTGCCAGGGATGACGAGATGAACTCATAAAATTTAACTCTCTCACTCTAACTAAAGAGTGCCTAACCAAACAATCTTTGTGCCTCCCCTAGATGGGTGAATTTCAGGACAAAAGGTCAATCGTCTGGTCGATCTTCGGTGAATTGATCAATAATTTACCTACAATGTCGGATGAATGCCCCCGCTACATTTTTCGAGCTAAATACTCACCAAAATTAGCGGGGGATGAAATCCGACCAATAAATTAACGCAAAGCATCGATTTTAATTCTAGCGTTTTTAGGTAAAATATGTTATAATTAATTTATCCGAGGTCGAAGGTTAATAAATGCTAGTTGTAGAAGCTAAACTTAAAAACGGGACACCAGAACAATACCAGAAACTAGATGAAGCCATTAGGACATCCCAGTTTGTGCGTAATACCTGCGTTCGTTATTGGATGGATAATAAGGGGATAACCCGTAATGACCTCCAAAAACTTTGCTCTACATTAGCTAAAAATAAAGACACACCTTGGGTAACTTTATTAAACTCTCAAGCCCGTCAATCCGCTGCTGATAGGGCATGGCAATCAATTAACAGGTTCTACCAGAATTGCGGAGCGCCGACGCGCCATCTCATGGCGCATGTCGCCGCACCAAGCAGTCGTGCCAAGATATCAGGGAAGAAAGGGTTTCCTAAGTTTAAAAAATATAGTCGTTCTGTTGAGTATAAACTAACAGGATACAAGCTATCCGATGACAGACGTAAAATTAAATTCAGTGATGGTTTTAAAGCCGGAGAATTTGATTTATGGTGTAGTCGAAGAACCTTAGTTTATTATTCAGAACAACAGATTAGACGGGTAAGAGTTGTGAGACGTGCTGACGGTTGTTATTGCCAGTTTCTAATTGATGTAGAACGTCAAGAAAACCATGAACCAACGGGACAAGTAACAGGAATTGATCTGGGCTTAAAAGAGTTTTATACTGATGCTCAGGGAAATACTGTTGATAATCTACGCTATTTAAGGAGATCAGAAAAGCGTCTTAAAAAGGCACAAAGACGATTATCAAAACGTTTCCGTAAAGGCAAGAAACAGTCTAACAACTACCACAAGCAACGGGTAAAAGTTGCCAAGCTTCATCTTAAAGTATCAAGACAGCGTGAAGACAAAGCAATTAAAGATGCTTTGGCGTTAGTCCAATCTAATGATCTGGTGGTCTATGAGGCTTTAAAAGTTAGAAACTTGGTAAAGAACCGTAAACTTTCTAAGTCAATTAGTGATGCTTCTTGGTATCAATTCACTGAATGGTTGAATTATTTTGCTAAGATTTATCGTATTGTTTGTATTGCTGTGCCGCCCCATTGCACCAGTCAAGATTGTTCGGTTTGTGGCACAAGAGTTCAGAAATCATTAAGTACCAGAACTCATCAATGTCCTAACTGTAAAACAGTCTTAGATAGGGATCATAACGCAGCAATTAATATTCTTAAAAAGGGTTTGAAATATTTGGGAGAACATCTCAACGGTACTGTAGGGCATACAGAAACCGGAGCCAGTGCGGTCTTGGGGTCTCCCCAAGTAGAGCAACTGGCGTACCCAAACGCCTTGGGAGAGTCCGACCTCTGGGTTCTTAATGGCAACGTTGAGAATTTAAGCCGTCTCGTTGAGCAAGGAATTTCTAATAGTGATGTGGAAAGAATCCCCCGTTACAACGCAGTTTAACGGGGGAGTATGTCAATTAATAATCATCTGTTACTTAACCCTATGCGAATTTTAATCGTTGAAGACGACCCCCTAATGCAGTTAGGCTTAGAACAAGCGTTAGGCGAACATCCCAACTTTGAGATTGTTGGACAAGCTGAAGACGGCTACATCGGTGTTCAAAAAGCTTTGGAACTTAAACCCGATCTAGTGGTCATGGACATCGGACTACCCCGTTTAGATGGGATCGCAGCCACTAAGCAAATCAAAGAACAGTTACCTGATATTCATGTAGTAATGTTAACCTCCCACACCTTACAAACCGAGGTAGTGGCCGCTTTATCCAGTGGTGCCGATGCTTATTGTATCAAAGGGGCAAGTTTAGAGCGATTATTAGCAGCTATTGAAGCGGCACAAGATGGGGCAACTTATCTTGATCCCCAAATTGCTCGGTTAGTCTTAGATAACTTGAAACCACCCACCTCAGAACCCAATCAAAATATTAGCCTCTTATCAGAACGAGAATTAGAGGTTTTAAAGTTAATTGTGGAGGGTAAAAGTAACAATCAAATTGCCGAAGACTTATACTTAAGCACCAATACCATTAAAACCCACGTCCGAGGTATTATGAATAAATTAGCTGTGGACGATCGCGTACAAGCTGCTGTCGTTGCTTTACGTTCCGGTTTGGTCTAACAATTGAACAAAATATACAGATGGCCCCTTCTCTTATCCCTCATGATGAAATCAATCAACTGTTGCAAGAACCCTTAAATATTGATGATCGGCAACAGGTTTTAGGATTTACCATTGATGGTGAAACCTCAAAAGACTTAGACGATGCTTTGTGGATAGAACCCAATCAGTCAGGGGTGATTATTTCTGTCCATATTGCCGATGTTACCGCTTTAGTTCCCCCTAACTCCCAACTGGAACAACAGGCATTTTCACGAGTGGAAACCCGTTACCTGGCCACAAGCAATAACCCCATGTTTCCCCGTCAGTTATCGGAAGATAAACTTTCTCTCCTCGAAGATAAACCCCGATGGACTGTTACCATTCGCATTACCCTAGATGAAGCGGCCAATATTAAAAAAACCCAACTCTTATCTACCCATCTCAATAGCATCAAAAAATTTTCTTATGTAAGTGCAGATAAGACCCTAAACGACCCTTCACAGCCTCTGTTTCAAGTCTTACGCTATTGTGAACTATGGGCGCAAAAACTCGCTTTGAAACGGCAAAAAGGAGGAGCTTTTGGTCAAAGTACCATCGCTGGCGTTAGTTTAGACGAGGAAGGAAGATTAATCGAAACCCCCTTATACCATTCTCAAAAAATTATTCAAGAATTCATGGTTTTGGCTAATACTGCCGTAGCTAGTTTAGCCGAAGAGCATCGACTGCCCATTTTATACCGTAATCATACCGCTTCAGCCATTGCTCCTGAAAGTAAACTGTTGATTGAAACCTTAAACAACCTGGGACTACCAGAGTTAGTGCGTCAGAGACTACAAAGTTGGTTAAACCCTGCTACTTATTCCCCGGCGTTGGTTGGGCATTTTGCTATGTCTGTGGGGGCTTATACCCATTTTACCTCCCCCATTCGTCGCTTCGCTGACTATATTAATCATCGTGTCCTCAAAGCGGTTTTTATTGAGCAGAAAGAATCTCCCTATACCGTAGAAGAATTACAGGCGATCGCTAAACACATTAATGATAAAAGACAAGAAATTAAAGAAAAACGTAACGAGCATTTCCGAGAAGAGCGTCTAGCTAAAACCGTTACTATTTTAAACAAAAAAGCAAACATTACTACCTTATCAGATAAAGAATTTTCCCAAATCATCAAAGATAGTCTCAAAGTTTCCAAGCTAGATAAATTAGTTCCCGAAGCCCAACAACGGTTAGAAAATCGGACTCTCAAACCTTCTGATTTATATTATTTGGTATTTGGGGAATATGAAAATCCTGACAACCGAACCTTGATTAAAGATGAGTTATTAAACCATTTAAAGGAACAACCTACCCTAGCAACTCAAATATTACAAATTGCTGCCACTATTGGTCAAACCACTGTGGATTATTTAGACAAAAAAATGACTTCGGGTAAGTTTGCTTTCTGGACTGTATTTGATGAAAAAACTACCAGTCAGCCCTCTATTGCCAGTAATAAACAAACCGCTAGACACCAATCTAATTGCAATTGGTTACAAGGAAAATTAGAAGACAAATTACAGGAAGTTACGGCCATCGATCAAACTGCTTTGAACGATAAAATAATAGAAGAATCCCCTGTCTCAGCCCCTGCTACTGTTGTTAATGAAGAACCCTTGGACTTATCAACAGTTTCCTCAGAAGCCATCAATAATCCTATCGCCTATTTACACACGACCTTGCAGCGATTAAAGCTGAAAAACCCAGTTTATTCATACAATAAAATAGACGATCAATGGCGATGTTGTTGTCAGGTTCAATGGTTAGACGAAATACTCATTGAAACAGAAGCCTTGGGACAAAATAAAAAAGAGGGAAAAACTCAAGCTTCTTTAAAAGCAATCATCGAATTAGAAAATTATGTAGTCAATGAAGAATTTCCAATTGAATAATTTGGTTTCAAGAAGATGTAATTGTTAACTGTTAATTGTTAATTGTTAATTATTCACTGTTCTAAAGCCGATCTTCCTTGTTTGGCGAGACGAATGAATAAAAAATAAGCAAAATAGAGAAGATAGATCGACAATCCCAGTAAACCCATAAATCCCATAAAAGCAGGAGTTGCATCTCCATGAACTAGAGACCAATAACCCACTGGTGGCTGTATCCAAACTTGACAAAACTGACTTTCTAACGTGCTTTGGGAAAAGGCACAGGAAAGAAAAGGCACATGAACCATTGCGCCGATGCTACCATAAACCGTGATCGCCCAACGCCAGGACGTTACCATCAATTTTAGGAAACTCCCAGGTAAGTCCTTAATTTCATCGTTTAAATCCACCCAAAACCACAAAGAAATGGGGATAAGGATACGGGCGGACAAAGCAGTAATAAAGCCGGCTTGTCCACAAAATGCCTCAAAAGGAGAATTTTCTCCTACCCAACCAGGGGCTAATAAATAAACTGTAATCAATAATAAACTAGCGACTCGCCAATAGATAATGAATAAACGTCCAATGGCATCAACTCGTTTTAGTAAAGCCCAAATACTTAAAACCAAGGGTATGATAACTGTAAATACAATAGCAAGGCGATAATCTGTCCAGATGAAGGGTTGAAACCAAAGGTCTGCCATAACGGTTATTGATTCTACGAAAAATCACTCAATTTAGTTCAAGATTGTTTCGCTCAAATTATAACGGATAAGGGAGGGCTTTAGCTCTCCCCTTTCTGTTGTTACATTTCCTTACTTCTACGATACGCCCCAATTAATTCTTTGAACAGTAGCTTAACCAGCTTATCCCCAACTCTGGCCTTTCCCCATTGCTTTAGGGAATTATTTCCAGGACGTTCGGGGTCGATTTTTCCGTCTTTGGTTAACTTAGCCTGAATGTCATTCAAGTAGCGATGGTAAAGAAAAATGATCGAAGGCTTAGGGTCTTTGGGTTGACCCATACCCATGAAACGATGCGCCCAAAGATATAACCGAATTCTTGAGAGAACCGAACCAGTAACGATGTGTCCTTTTTTCTTGCCAGATTCCCAAGGCTTTACCGCTTTACCTAATCGAGCGTGAAAACGATTCAACCCTACACGCTTAGTAACGGGCTTTCCTGCTTTCCCAAACTTCCGAGGTTTGATTTTCCTTAACTCGTTCCCCTCACCATCCAAAAATTGTTCAAATGGGTAGATTTGGCAAAGAATTGTTACAGATTCGTAAATTCCGAGGTCAAAAGCAGAAAACGCTTCTCGATAAAATTTATATTCAGGGGTTAGCAAGGAATCTCGAAACCCTTGTTTAATCTGTATCCTGCGTTGTTTAAGTGAACAAATTGTTTGAGCTAGTTTAATTAATTGAGAACTAAACCCTGATTTATTTGCCGTTCCGATACTTTGAAAAAGTTTTTTTTGCCAAGACTTCGATTTGCCACCATCTCGATCAATGTTACTAATAAACAACCAGATACCGTCTACTTTGTCCGAAGACTGAGACTTACTATTTTTTGCTTCTGGGAATTCTGTGTGCAGTAAGTTTCTCGCACGGTTAACCAGTGGCTTTAATTCTCTGTTAATTCTCTCATGTTCTAGAAGTAACTGATAGGCTGCCTGGATTTCAGGGTCTCTGATAGCAAGGAAGGATGACGGGTTATTAAGATTGAGCCACCCACAATAAGCCAATGCTGTAGCGTCGTGGTAGTCGTCTTTATAATCCCATTGGCATAACTTCCGATAACTGGTTAAGTCACGGTTAGAAATTAACCTAACTTCTTTACCAGCGTCTAGCAAGGTGTTAACCCATAGTTTTGAATAATTACCAGTGGGTTCCATGATGTAGATGTCCCCTAAACTTATTAACTTTTCAAGGTGCGCTAGGTTGGTTTCTATCTCGGAAAAATAGGCTTGATCATAAAAATCAGTCGCCTTAGTTATAGGATAATCGAGATAGTCACTTTAACACTAAAACTCATCGGTACTGCTACACTTTTGTAACAACCGATATCTAAACCTACAATGGTCTTATGGTCCATGTTTTGTGTTTGTTCTTAGGCTATTATTTTGACCCTGTTAAACTCCATCGTCTTTTAATAGCCAAAGCCAGAATCTGCTTATTAGTTCAGAAGACAGTAGGAGTTAAAGGGTCATGGGGATATCGTCTGGTAAATTGATAAGACCGATTCGTCTATTTACTTTAAAAGACCGTGTTATCCCCATATCAGAGAAGGTAATTAAGCTTCTCCATTCCCCCTACTTCTAAGAGTAGGTAGGATGCAGAAGGTTAACGGGTTAAATTTTGTCAAATATATGCTTATAAGTAGATAAGCAAAACAAAAACTTTTCTCTTTCCTCACCCATTAAGGTAGTTATTATTCCGTCTTCATCTATTATGTTTAGATAACCGCCTTTATCTTCAATATCAATAAATCCCAGATTCCGCACTTCAAAATGTAGTATAAAAAATACATAGTTTTAAAAAGTCCGAAAATCATACCTGGGCAAGAATATTTCTCTTTTCATTAAATTTTTAGGAAAAATAATCAAATTAAGAAGATTTATACTCATTGAAAACTTAGCAAGACTCAGCACAAACGAAGGAGAGTTTCCTCTTCTCATTTGATATCATTAGACTCTTATTCTTTTATTATTTTTGCTTTATCCAATTCAATTTATAGATAATATCTTTGACAAGATGCAGGTAATAAACTCAATATAAAACGCCTTTCTTCTGTTAAATTGACAATTTGTTTAACTCCGTTTAAAATCACATAATGAATACCTTGAAAACATTGAAATATCCACCTCAAAGTCGGACGCAATGTTACTTTCCCTACTTGATTATTTATTCCTTTTTTGACTCTTTTTAAACAATTTCTTAATTCTCTTTGCCCCAAGTTATAAATCAACAAACACAAAGACATTAAAAATAACATTGTTTCTATTCTTTCTGGTTTTTCAACGAAGAAACTATCAGTAAAAAATAAGGGATCTTTCAAAAATCGAAATCCTCTTTCCGTAGATTGCTGGTTTTTATAAGTTATCAGAATTTCACTAGCTTCTAATTTATTTTCCTCTACTAAGTTAGTTGCTAAAATAAATTTTCCTGCTTCTTTAGTCTTTCTACTTATCTCTTCATCTTTTTTGATGATCAGACTAATCATTTTATAAATCTTTTCCTTTTTTTCGAGTAAGTTTCAATCAGTTCAACTTCTTTTATTTCCAACAATCTCAATTTTTTATTAATAGCTTTTAATTTATATCGAGCAGCTTGAGGATGTTCAAATTCTTCAGATTGTATTTCTTTAAGAAATTTTTGGGATTTCTTCTCTTCTTGGGAAAGTTGTTTTCTAGTTTTTCCAAATCACTTTTCTGTCTTTTTTCACTCAAGACTATTAACCAAGTTTGCTTGATTCCACCATAAGTAACAATTTCTTCTTTCCAGGTATAACTTTCTAAATTTAGGTCACTTCTTTTTTCTTTATCTTCATCTTTTACTTCTTCCACCTCTATATTTTGCACTAATTCTTTTGCTTTTTTTATGGTCATTGGAACTCTCGTTATCCATTTTAAATGTTGGATTAGTTGGAGATTTTCTTGACCATATAAAGCACTATCACAAACCATGATACTATCAAACTTTATTTGCTTTTTGAATTCTACTAAAACTTTTCCAAATACAGCTTTATCAGATTCATTTCCATCTCCTACTCTCACAAATAATGGAATATCTCCATCTTGGCTTGTTATTAAATCCAAGACACGTTGTTTTAAGTCTGGTCTATGATCCCGAGAATATCCTTTCTTAATAAAAATTGGTCTTTCTTTAATATTTTTTTCTTCTTCCTGTTTCTCTTTATCTTCTTCCCTTTTATATTCTCCATCTAAATGAAATGATGTGGAATCTAAATGGGAGTATTTAAGGTCTATTTTAAATTTTTTAATTACTTCTAAAACTACTTCAATAAAAATATCATTTAGTCCATATTTATATAATTCATCCATTACTCTCCCAATTTTATCATCATTAAGGTAATCAGGTTTAATTCTTTCTCCTAACAATTTCTCAATGGCTTTATCTTGAAAAAACTGACTGAATAAATATAGAGGTCTTGAAACAAATCCTAGTCCATTGATTAAAATAGACTTAACTACTGTACCTGCTGAGATTTTTTCTCTAACATCTATTCCTAATTTATTATTAATTATTTTGACTATTCCTATTTCATCAATTAAACCAGCTACTATCCCTAAATGGTCTAAATTTTTAACTTGTATTTCTTCTAAATAAGACATTTTTCGCTCTTTTTTTACAGAGGAAACAACTTAAGCAATTATCCCACTTTTTTGTCTTCAAGAGCTTAAGCAATTATACTTAATTATTAACCCCAGGCTTGTAGTATTTAATGCTACTTTTTGAAGTGCGGAATCTGGGATAAATGATTGAATAGATAGATAGGGAACATCCGTGCCTTTATCGGGGAAGGGATATTCTACAAAACAAAGTAGGGCGTAATGTAATGAACCATTCATGCTTACATCTCCTTATAGGTTTTATTTAATTCATGGTTTGGTATGGACCCAGATGATTGTAGATAATCGTGTAAATATTCAGGTAACTCATAGAAAATGTCCTCAGTCTCCTCTTCATTAAAGACCTTGATTGTCCCATCACAAAAGAGTATTTCTAACAGTCCATTTTTAATGGCTACCGATTCAACAGATACGGATCTAAACCAATCTGCGTATTTTGTCCCCTCAACGTGATCGGGAACTTCTACTAAAACTAATGACAAGTAATGCTTGCTCATGGTACACTCCTATTGCTACGTATGAATGAAACTACTACGCTTGTTATATCCCCGTTCCCTTTTGTTAGTCTAAGGTAACGGGGATATCAAGTGTAAGGGAATAATAATTCTCTTGCCTTAACTATGTACTCGCAGGGAAAACCAGTTAAATATGCCTTTTTAAGTGCTTCATCGTCCTTTGTTAAACGTTTAATCAAGTCCACTGCCATAGGCAAGATTAGATCATTGATGCTTAAGTCTTTTTGTGGTTCTATGAATAACGCTTGCTGTATTCCAATTATCAACAAATGGATAGCATTACCGTCAACTTGTAGGGTCAAGTTTTTAAGCTTAGAGGCATTCTCAACCATTAAGAAACATTCGTCTAAAACATTATCAGTCAAGCAAGGCTGATTGATATCAGTTACCTTTAAAACCTTTTCTTGGGGTATCCAGTAATCGACCCTTTTCCCATCCTCTAGGTAAACGGGCTTAGAATTACATAGACATTCACTCAACAGAGTTAATTCCCATTGCTCGAATTGAGATTTGTCGACGATGTAGGCTAGTGTATACTTGACATCAGCAAAGACAAAAACTTTGCGGAAATCGGTACAAGGTAATCCACTTGGATGATTCTTTTCTAAAGACTTTAACCGTTTATGTTCGGTCAATAATACTCGATAATTAGGTGCTGTTTGCATAATTGGACTTTGGATAAAAAACAATTGTTAGCGTAAATTTTACACTAAACATATCTCCAGAGCTAAAATAGAGAATTAAGGTGATTTTAAAAACTCTCTTTCCATCTTTTTAGGGGATTTTAAATATTAAATAGCTTCATTCAGTTTCGGTTCCAATATAGATATCTAAGTAGCTTTCAGTTAGAGATTGAATGACTCGTTCTAATTCATCAATGAGATTTCTTCTAGTGAGTTTTTCTACAGCATCAATATGAGCAGAACTTTCGGCTCGTCCTAAATATTTATATTTGGTTTTTTTCTCATTATTAGTGGCCATAGGAAAAATTGATTCAGCAGCCTGTAGTTTATAATACCAGTAGATTGTTCCCTTTCCATTAACCTGATAACGAATAATATGACAATTAGCTGGTGCTACTTCCCCTTCCCGTTCAATTTTCTTTATTTTCTGTTTAAGAGAGCGAATTAGACTCTTAATTTGTTTGGCTCTCAGGTGGACATCTTGACTGGTCTTAAGTTCGGAATGTGATGACATTAGCCTTAACTGTAACAAACAACCTCTTTTGACGTTAGCGTATATATTCCGCTAATTTATAAGGTAATAAATTTTAAAAATGACCAAAAATGAAACGGCTACGTCTGTCGAGGAATTCCTGGTGTGGAGGTCTAACCTCTTCCAAGGACTAAAAGCTAGAAAAGAAACTATTATAGAATTACTCGATGCCCTCTCCAGTAACCAACAAGCTCACTCAGTCGTTGAATTGTCTCTCAATCCTTTATTTAGAAGAGATTATAACAGTTTATATAGAGGAATTCAAGAGTTTTTACCCACTCAAACTGACCCTAATTATGAACAGATAATTGAGACTTTATTTTCAGCGGTATCGAGAACAATTCCTCCCACTTCAAAACATTATAACTTATTTGGTATTGACACAACTCCCTGTCCACGACCGTTTGCCGAAACGTTAGCGGATAAAACCTTTATTCATTACCCCAATCCAATTAAGGGAAATAAACCCATTAATATTGGACATTGTTATTTCGTTGTCTGCGCTTTACCTGACCAAATAGACACAGAAAAAGTCCCTTGGGCTGTCCCCTTATCAGGAGAGCGAGTCCCCTCTAAACATAAAGGAGTAAATCAAGGCAATCAACAACTAAAAAAAATCTGGCAAAGTTCTTTATTTTCTGATAAATTATCTGTCTTAGTGGCTGATAGTGACTACAGCCAAAAAGATTTTATTGGGGAACAAGTTAAGCATGAAGACGTAGTTACTATTACAAGAGTTAGAAGTGACCGAGTTTTTTATCGTCAATTTATTCGGGACCCAAATCAAGCCAAAACTTCGGGACATCCCCGTTGGTATGGGGATAAATTTGACCTTAAAGATGACCAAACTTGGACTGAACCTGATGAAGTTCATCATGTTCCCTTTACAACGAAAAAAGGTCGTCAATTAACAGTGACTATTTCGGGATGGAAACAGATGTTAATGAGAGGAACTAAAAACTATAAAATGAACAATCACCCCTTTACTTTACTCCAGATTGTTGTCAGAGATCAAGAAAGAAATAGTATTTGGAAACCTATGTGGCTTATTGTTATTGGTTCTCGGCGCGATGAGTTAAGTTTAGTTGATTGTTATCAGTGTTATCGACAACGTTATGACATGGAACATCTTTTTCGATTTGGTAAACAAAGATTATTGATGACATCTTATTTAACTCCCGATGTACATCATGAAGAAAATTGGTTTAAACTAACACTTCTTTCTTATGTAAATTTGTGGGCTGCCAGAAAATTAGCTGTGGTTTTACCCCGTGATTGGGAACAGTATTTGAAGACTAATAAATCCATCAAAATCACCCCTAGTCTAGTTCAAAGAGACTTTTCAAGAATAATTACGACCTTGGGGACTTTCGCCAAATTTCCCAAACGTCGAGGTTTTTCTTCCGGACGTATTAAAGGTTACAAAAAAGCCCCACGAACTCGTCATGATGTTATCAAGAAAGGGAGCAAAAAATCAACTGAAAACTTAAAAGCTCCTTAGTTTTCCTCAGAATCTATAGATTAGCCCTATTTGTCAGCCAATTTTATTGACTGATACAGAGCCGATATTTTGGGATTTTAGTTTAGCGTAAAATATACGCTAACAAACTTTTTTTGTCCAAAGTCCAATGCATAAGCGAAACTCCAAAAAATTAATTGTGTAAACCAGTTATCTGTACGGTCTTTTTCTTCAATCAATGCTTGCAAGTCATCTTGCCAAGCTTCTAGTTTTTCAGTAGGTACTTCCTCCACTTCATCATCTGCTAAATCATCGGTGTTTGGTTCGTAGTCTTCATCCTCCCACTCGTGTAAGATATCCTCAATAACATGATTAGGGTTTAATCCTTTCTGTCTAGCTTTCCATTGGAACTCCTCCCAAACTTGACTATTAACTTTGATCCATTTTTCCTCTTTTTCTTCCCTCACGGAAAACTGTGCTTTTAGGAGATCACCAGTAATTAGATGGGGTGGCACTGCGTCCACAATCATTGCCCAATTCTCTGTTAATTCTTCCCCCCAAAACTTGGTAAGGAAACGGCATTGATATTCGTTTTGAGGTAATACTTCAAAACCAGCACAGATAAGATCCTTCATTACCCTAACGGCCTTGATAAGCTTGTCGACATAATAACGATTACGGTGCAAGACATTCTCGCAGAATTGCTTCCAGGTTTTGTGATGGTATTTATAGAATCTTTTGACCTTAAACTGGAATGCCCATAAGCCAAACTTAACCCAACCAAACTGATGAGACTTTAATTGAGCTAGAGCATCCTCATAACCGTACTTATCGTCTCTGGTTAAGTCATCGGATTCCCCCCATTCTTGAAGGATAAACCGTTGCCAGTCTTCAACATCTTCTAGATCCTCATTCAACACCTCCATATCCTTAACGGCAGGAGTGTCTTGATTGTCATAGCCCCTATAATCAGAATCATCGTGATAATAATCTATGGGTTCGGGCTTCTGGTCTTCGTAACAAAGTCCTGGATCTATCTCGGTTCGGTGGTCACAGAGTCCACATTGGTGATAACCACGATCGATTAATTCATTGATAGTTTCTCTATCAATGAATAATCTCTCATCGCCACAATTTTCGCATTCAAATGGATAATAAAGCATGGATTAGAAAGGGCAAGAAGCATCCCCCGATATCTAGAGAAGTTAAATAATCTGAACAATCACAACTGATAATGAAAAAAGGAAAACGTTTATTTTAGTATAGGCATCCCCCTATGGCTGAGGTTGACATATAACTACAGTTGAAGTGATTCACCCTCTATGGACTGTTTAACTCTAGTCCCCTTGGTGGGTTGCTTCACTGTTGTTTATATAAGCCATCATAGTGGACTGATCATGAAGACTCAAGCCATTATGGTGGACTGTTGAGTTAAAATGGATGAAAACGTATGCACCACTAGGAAATCATTGAAAGACTTAATCAAGGAACACGGCTACACACAAAAATCTTTTGCTATAGCTTTAAATAGAGCTTATTCGACAGTAAAGTATTACATTGCTGGAGAAAAAACGCCTACGGCTACGGTGATAGTGGATATGTGTCGTTTGCTTGATGAGTCTCCGAAAACCGTGCTGAAATCTCTAGGGATCGATGTAACGGGTGTTCCCGACGATCACATTGATGATCAATAATCCTTAACCCCGGCCTCAAGGGAGGCCGGAGATAGTTTACTTTAATCCCGGATTTCTCACAAATTAATTTGAAAGCCCAATCCAGAGATGAAAAATGATAATTTTTAGGACTAATAGAAATTTTGAATATAGATGAATAAAAAAATTGACTTTGATTATCCAAAAATTGAGTTTAAGAGGGAATAATTATATTAACTTTTGATTTTCTCCACTATAAATAAGACTAAATGAAAGTATCAGTCAGTCAACAACTTATGATAGATATCTTTTTTAAAAAACAACTTATTCTACTTATCCAGTATTAGGAATAGTTTTAATTCTTTTGTTAGCAATAGACAAAATATCTTGATAAGGACAAGCACTAGCTATAGCGATAATAATTCTTCTACAACTAATCTTTATTCTGGCTCCCAACTTAAGAAGATTTAGACGTATTCTTCCCACAGTTGCTTTAGCCAATGAAGTTTTTTTTAAACAGTGTTGACGAAAAGCATTTATGAGAACATAAGCCCAGGAATGTATCCATAATCTTAGTTGATTACTTTGAAATGTTTGAGTTGAAGTTCTATCAGCTAACAAGTCTAATTGTTGTTCTTTAATCCGATTTTCCATCTCGCCTCTCGGACAGTATTTTTTTGTATAAAGTTTTGAGGGTGGAATTTTTGAAGCGGGCAAAGATGTCACCACATGGCGCATTTTTAAGCCATCACTTCCATAACAAACTTTTGTCACTACTCTTCTTTGACAACTCCATGACTTTTCTGTTTTATAACGAATAGAGCGATACCAAGTAGAAATTGGTACTAATTTTTTAACTTCTTCTAAATCTTCTTTTTTCTGAAATAAACTATCCATTAATTCAGTTATTGGAGCTAGTTTTTTTTCATATTCATGTTTGGCTTTTTCAATTACATCATCCGCTCGTAACTTAAGAACGCCATTTGTTCCCATAGCTATAACATAATCAACTAAAGGCTGATTTTCACAAAAATAGAAGATTTCTTCACGGGCATAGGCACTATCACCCCTAACTAGGATATGAGTCTCTGACCATTTTTCTCTAATTAGTCCGATAATTCTTTGTAATTCGTCTAAGGCTCCATCGGCTGGATCTACATTAGATGAACGAAGTTTAGCCACTAATAAATGATGCCCACAGAAAATATATAAAGGAGCATAACATACTCCGTGATAATAACTATTAAAAAATGCCCCTTCTTGATTACCATGTACTTGGTCATCCGTGACATCCATATCTAATATAATACTTAAGGGAGGTTTTTTATAAGACTCTAAACAAAATTCGACAAAAGATTTTTCAATGGCTTCAAAGTTGGGTTCTATTTTATGATAACGACTCGTTTTTTGGTCGAGAATAGTCTCAGGACAATATTCCAATCTATTAATTGTACTTTTTCCAGCTAACCATCCCTTTTTATCTTCAAGTTCATTAAGCTTTTCTAAAGCGATCTTAAGGGCAGGATCGTGACGTAATTTATCATGGTCATTGACATCTTCATAGCCTAAAATAATTCCATAAAGCCTTTGTGCTAATAACTCATGAACGGAATGATCTACATAAGATTGATGACGATGATCTTGAAAACAGTTACCAAACTTCTCCGTAATTCCCAGTTTTTTATCCAACTCAGCTATCCAGACAATCCCCGCATCTGAAGTGATTAGTCCCCCATCAAAATTAGCGATTATTTCTTTTCCTTTCTGTTTACTAAAGTTGATTACTTGACGAGGGGTTCGGGGATGACTGGGACTCATTAAATCAGTTTAAGATAAATTGCTTTAATAATTAAATTATAGCATATTTTATTCTAACAATCTAGTACTATTAGAGATTTTATTAATAATTTTTTTGGAAAAATGAGTGATTGATTTATCTTTTCATCTTTGTCTAATTCGGGTTGATTTTAACTTAAAATCTGACAACAGACTGTTGGTTGGGGAAATCTGCGATCGCTCTGTTCAAACCCACTTCCTGTAAGGCTTCTGTGTTTGGCGATCGCAGATTTTGTGAGAAATTCGGGAAACCTGCTTGACAATCAACGGCTGCACCTAATTTTTTTCTTGTTCCCCAGCCTCACCATGAAAAAGCCGAGCCTAAGATGTCAAAATAGTATACAACGATAGGAGTTTGCGAGTCTCGGCCTTGTCGGTGTTTCAAAACTCGCCCCCGTTAGGGGATTGTAAAGCCGTCCCTTGGCTTGCTGAAGGGACGGGGTTTGGGAACAAAAATTTTCGATGAATTTAAGCGATATTACTCATCCTAATCAGCTACATGGTTTATCAATTCGACAATTAGAAGACGTTACCCGTCAAATTCGAGAAAAGCATTTACAGACCATTGCTGCTAGTGGAGGACACCTCGGCCCTGGTTTAGGGGTGGTAGAATTAACCGTTGCCCTCTATCAAACCCTCGATCTCGATCGCGACAAAGTGATTTGGGATGTGGGCCACCAAGCCTATCCCCATAAAATGTTAACTGGTCGTTATCATGATTTTCATACCCTACGGCAAAAGGATGGCATTGCTGGCTACCTAAAACGCTGCGAGAGCAAATTTGACCATTTTGGTGCTGGACACGCTTCTACCAGTATTTCTGCTGGCTTAGGGATGGCATTGGCCAGGGACGCAAAGGGAGAAGATTATAAGGTTGTCTCTATCATTGGTGATGGTGCCTTAACTGGTGGTATGGCTCTGGAAGCTATTAACCACGCTGGACATTTACCCCACACTAATTTAATGGTGGTGTTGAATGATAACGAAATGTCTATTTCTCCCAATGTTGGGGCTATTTCTCGCTACCTCAATAAAGTTCGTTTGAGTGATCCAGTACAGTTTCTTTCTGATAACCTGGAAGAACAATTCAAACATTTACCCTTCTTTGGAGAGTCTTTAACCCCAGACATGGAACGGGTTAAAGAAGGGATGAAACGCCTGGCCATGCCTAAAGTTGGGGCGGTAATTGAAGAATTGGGCTTTAAGTATTTTGGCCCCATTGATGGTCATAATTTAGAGGAACTCATTTCTACTTTTAAACAGGCCCATAAAACCCCTGGCCCCGTATTTGTTCATGTAGCTACTGTCAAAGGTAAAGGCTATGAACTGGCAGAAAAGGATCAGGTGGGCTACCATGCTCAAAGTCCCTTTAATTTGGCTACGGGTAAGGCTATTCCCTCCAATAAACCTAAACCCCCCAGTTATTCCAAGGTTTTCGCCCATACTCTGACAACCCTGGCACAAAATAACCCCAAGATTATTGGTATCACTGCTGCTATGGCTACGGGAACGGGTTTAGATAAACTACAGGCAAAACTGCCTAAACAATACATCGATGTGGGTATTGCTGAACAACACGCTGTAACATTGGCTGCCGGGTTAGCTTGTGAAGGCATACGTCCAGTAACGGCTATTTACTCCACCTTCTTACAACGGGCTTACGATCAGGTGTTACACGATGTTTGTATCCAAAATCTTCCCGTTTTCCTCTGTTTAGACAGGGCCGGTATTGTGGGGGCCGATGGACCTACTCACCAAGGTTTATACGACATAGCCTATCTGCGTTGTATTCCTAATTTAACCATTATGGCTCCCAAAGATGAAGCGGAGTTACAGCGTATGGTGGTAACGGGAATTAACTATACAGATGGTCCCATTGCTATGCGTTATCCCCGTGGTAATGGTGTAGGTGTTCCTTTGATGGAAGAAGGTTGGGAACCGATTCCTGTGGGTAAAGGAGAGATTTTACGTAGCGGTGATGATGTACTCCTCGTTGCTTACGGAACTATGGTTCATCAATCTTTACAAGTGGCGGAACTTCTCAAGGAACACGGTATTGAAGCAACGGTAATTAATGCCCGTTTTGTTAAACCTTTGGATACGGAGTTAATCTTACCTTTAGCGCAACGCATTGGTAAGGTAGTTACTTTGGAAGAAGGTTGTTTAATGGGTGGTTTTGGTTCGGCAGTTGCTGAAGCATTAATGGATAATGATGTGGTGGTTCCCATTAAACGGTTTGGGGTTCCTGATAAATTAGTTGATCATGCTAAACCAGATCAGTCAAAGGCTGATTTAGGTTTAACCAGTCCTCAAATTGCTGAACAAATTCGACAACTTTTCTTTAAGGTAGCACAACCCTCTGTGGTGGCTTAACCTTAAATTATATTTATGGGGGAATTTATTAATTCCTCCTACTTATTCAAAAACCCTAGCACTAGGGTTTTTTTATCAATTTTTCTCTATCGTTCTCTTTCAATTAATTCACCTTGTAAATATTTATGTAAAATGTCTTGACTTAAATTACTAATAGATTGACCAAGCTTATGAGAGAGATTTTGAATTTTTTGACTATCTTCTACGGTTGAAGTACCCCAACTTGCTGCGCTGAAGTTGGGGATTCTAACAGGGAATCACTTCCCCATTCACCCACTCAAACAAACTTAATTGCTGAGGGTTCCCAGGCTCAATCTCCAACGAGACTGATGTTTCCCTATGACTAGAACCTGTTAATTCAGGTTTGGGCGTAACTTTCTGATTGACCATCAGTAGCCTAGATTGACTAATTCCAAGAGTTTCAAGTCCTTTAGTACCGATATTCACACTAGCTTGAACGTCAGCATCAGCCAGAAAACCGCAATTAAGACACAAAAAGCGTTCTTTATTGCGGTTTTCTTTTTGAATATGTCCACAATGCGAACATTTTTGGGATGTAAATTTAGGGTTAACCTTTAAACAAATCGACCCAAACTTTGCAGCTACCGACTCAATTTTTTCTATAAGATTTCCCCAAGAACAATCTCTGATTAATCGATTTAATGCTCTTTTTGCTGATTGACCATTCTTAAGAAATTTGCCGTTCTCATCCTGTTTAGCACGACATTTTTTAATCATTCCTTGTATGTTTAGGTCTTCTAAAATAATTACATCAGATAAACGAACAAGGTGGTGAGCGACTTTCCATTGATAATCCTCTCTTTGATTAACTATTTTTTGGTCAATACGAGCTAATTTAGTATAGGCTTTTTTCTGGTTAGATGAGCCTCTTTTTTTACGAGATGCTCTACGTTGTCTAATGGCTTTTCTGTTTGACAAGCGTTTCTCAAATTGAGGATTTTTTATCAATTCTCCATTGCTCAAAGCTAATAGCTTCTTGATTCCTAAGTCTCCCGAAATGGCTGTTTTGATCTGTTTTAAATCCTTCGGACTTGATTGAGGAACATCCTTATTTTCTATTCTTATCGAAACGTACCAATCATCAGCTAATGAGCGAACCGTTACAGTCTTTAACTGAAATCCATCAGGAATATTTCGAGACTTAAAAAATCTCATCCAACCGATAGAAGGAAGATAGATTTTGTTTAACTCCAATTTAACTTGATTGGGAGGATAGCTAAAACTTTTAAATCTTTGACGAGTCTTAAACTTTGGATATCCTCTACCATCAAAGAAGTTTTGAAAAGCCGTTTTAAGTCGCCTTAAATTTTGCTGTAGAACTGTAGAATGAATGTTTTTGTACCAGGGTCTAGCTTGTTTTAAGAAGGGCAATTCAGAGGATTGCATTTCATAGGCATTACGTTTTTTACCTGATTTTTTGAAGGGTTCTCCTAATTGGGATTGTGGAGAAATTGAACAGGTAAACGGACAACAAGGGGCTTTTGTTTTTAAGTCCGAATAGTTACCTAGTTTGGGAGATTTAACTTGCTCATACGCTTCAATCCTGTCTCTCAGGCAGAAATTGTAATGACTTCTGAGCATAGATAACCAGTTGGTCATTATTATTTCTTGAGATGGACTTGCTTTTAACTTGTATTTGTGAGCTATGATCATTATTGGTTAGATTTTTCTACTCAAGAATCTGATCGCATATTGTTTTTCTTATTATAGTGGTTAATTGAAAGAATTGCCACTGTATTTCTCTAATAGGATTCCCTTAGGTCAGTTTATATTTTGGTCGGTCATTCATCCCCACCTTGTAGAAGGATGGGGTATTCTGCCCGACATTAGGATAAAGTTACTTCTATTTTTTGCTGATTTATTTGATGACTAGCATAGGTTTGATAACGCTTAATTTCCTGGGATACATTGTCAACACTTTGCCATTCTTCTTTTTTAACGCTTTCTAAAAGTTCTTTTTCTTCATGATTAAGGGAATTCATGATTTAATTAACCTCCTAAGTATTTTTTTGTCATTTTTCGACTCGGGATAATTGTTTTTAGAAATATCTCTAAGTCATTTTCCATAAAGAGAACAAGATAAGCATAATCGTCCATTTTAACAATAAAAATCTTTTGGTTGGGATATTTATCGGGGTTATAGTGTTTGATAACATCAAGGAGGTTTCCTTGTTCAATAGCTTGGATAATATTATCAAAGCTAATTCCTCTTTCTTGTTGTAGTTGTTGGTTTTTGTCCTTATTCTAGTTAAAGGGTTTCATTCAACTGATAACTGATCACTCCTTAATGATGGATAATTGTCATTCCGAGGAACTCCAAATCTCTTTAAGGTTTGAAAGTACCTCCTCGAATAAACCAACCAATAAACCCACTAAAAACAGCAGTTACAGTAATAATTAAAAACTGTCTCCAGTTCTTTAACTCTCCTACTTTTTCTGCTAAGTCAGGAATTTTATCAATAGAAGGTTTCCAGTCTTCTAAACGGGTTTCTACAATAGCTAATCTTTTATCAATCCCTGTTAACTGTTCTTTTAAATCAGCTTGACCTTTTTCTAACACTTTCTGATTATTTATGATCATCTCCAATGTCTTATTATTATCGATGATCAGTTCTTTTAATTCTTTTAGGTCGTTTTCTGTGACTGTTGACATTATGCTAGACTCAAATCAATGATAGTTTATGTTACTAATATATTATCCTATTTTTAGTAAGGTGGGCAGTGCATCGGCCTACAATCTAATGATCACTGATCACTGATCACTGATAACTGATAACTGAAAAAAATGCTATATTGTCTCAACCCTAGTTGCAACAAACCAGAAAATCCCGATAACAATAGAAAGTGTCATGGCTGTGGCGAAAAATTACCTCAAAGCAGTCAATAATATATTTTTCAAGTTCATTATAAAATCATTAAAAAACTTGGACAAGGAGCTTTTGGTAGAACATATTTAGCTGAAGATCAGCATTTAATGGATGAAAAAAGAGTCATTAAGAAGTTAGTAACTGTAATGCAAGGTGCTAACTTAAAGAAGGCACAAGAACTCTTTAAACGGGAAAAAAAACGTCTCTATGAATTAAATCATCCCCAAATCCCTAAACTTTATGCTTATTTTGAAGATAATAATGATTTTTATCTGGTTCAAGAATTTATTGAAGGTGATACATTATTTGATGAGGTTTGGCAAAAAGGGCGGTTTAGTGAAGGAAAAATTAAGCTATTTTTAAGAGAATTATTGCCTGTTTTGGACTATCTCCATAAACAAAAAATATTACACCGAGATATTAAACCAGAGAATATCATGCGTCGGGTTTCGACTAATAATTATGAATCAGGAAAAACAGCAGAATTAATATTGATAGATTTTGGTGCATCTAAACAAGTAAGTACCACCATGAAATCTATGGCAGGGAGTGTTATTTATACTCCAGGTTATGCACCAATGGAACAAATGCAAGGGAGAGCAAAACCTGCTAGTGATATTTATAGTTTAGGGGTAACAGCAGTTAGATTATTAACTCAATGTTTCCCCAATGATGAGGATGAATATGGCAATACTATTGATAAATTATTAGACGAAAATCATAGTGATTGGCGATGGAGAGAATACGCACAAGAACAAGGAATAACTATTAATCCAGGGTTAGCAGATATTTTAGATAAAATGTTGGCACAGAATATAAGCAACCGCTATCAAACAGCAGAGGCAGTATTAAATGACCTAAATAGTTTAGATACATCTCAAGTTACAAGTTCACCAATAGTAACACCTCAACCTCCAGTTAAAAAACAAGTTGCTAAGACTTTTGTTCCTTCTTCTTCCTCAGAAAAACAAGTTGCTAAGACTTTTGTTCCTTCTTCTTCCTCAGAAAAACAAGTTGCTAAGACTTTTGTTCCTTCTTCTTCCTCAGAAAAACCAATAGCTAAGACTTTTGTTCCTTCCTCTCCTCAAATACAAACCCCTCAACCTAAACCTGATCCATTAGAGATGATTTCCATTCTAACTATGAAGGTGCGCCTAATGATGGCAGTGCTTGGATGAAATTTGAAACCTTATATTTAGCTAAAAATAAGCAAAATTAATCATATTCAGTGCTGCGGAGCGTTTCTTGGGGCGAAAATCCTGTTTACTGCCGTTCCGCGTTTCGCAACGACGTCCTTAGGCGCGAAGTCCGCAACGTCAATTACGGTTTTCGGGTAGTATGTGTGTTCGGGAGAAATCTTTGACCCTTTACTCTTTTATCCTCTTGTTCTCTACCCTTTTCATTTTTTACCTTTGTGGTTTCCGCCGTCAGCCGGATCGATTTATTTATTATTGTTTTTTGTACTAAATATTTAGTACGGTAGGGGTCAACGGCCGTTGACCCCTACAAATAGGTTTTATTGGGTTTAATGTTGGGTTTGGGTTAAGGTTTCATTTAAACCACATATCATGAAATTAAGCAAAAAATTAGCAAACCCTCTCCCCGTAAGTCTAGTATAGTAATTTAGATGCTTAACAGCTTAAAAGGAATTTGACATACTCCACTGCCTAAAGGCGAGTGGGTTCTGATTCAACAATTACTTGTTGAAACCTACTCTCATACGAGGTAACTCAGGCTGACTGGTACTTACCTTACTAGGTCATACATCCATCTGTTTCCAGACACCCTGCCAATTCAGGGTTAGTCGTCACTTTCTGGGGGACCCCCAGTAGGTAGCTGAATATTGCTACAATCTGATTGTAACACAATTACGCCTGTTAGGGCGGGGTTTTAGACCCATTATTTTTCGATAAAAAATGGAAACCATAGATATTAATCAAGCATTACCTCAGATAAAAAAACTTCTGGAGATAGCATCAACAGGAGAAGAAATCATTATCACTGAAAATAATCAGCCAATGGTAAAATTAGTTTCAATAAAAAAGATAAAAAACGTCCTTCTCTTTTTGGAAGTGATAAAGATATTATTTCTATTAGTGATGACTTTGACGAACCCTTAGAAGACTTTAAGGACTATATGTAATGAAAGTATTATTAGATACTCATAGTTTAATTTGGTTCTTTTCTGGTCATCCTAACTTGAGTAATAGGGGTCGTCAAATCATGGATGATGTTAACCATCAAAAACTGATTAGTTTAGCCAGTGTATGGGAAATGGGAATAAAACAAAGCAAAGGTAAACTAAGTCTATCCTTACCATTAGAAGACTATATTAATGATAAAATTAAACTCGAAGACTTTGACTTATTACCAATCAAATTGAACCATTTAGCTTTAATTTCTACTTTACCCTTTCATCATAATGATCCATTTGATAGGTTATTGATCGCTCAAGGGATTACAGAAAATATTCCTATTTTAAGTAGAGATATAGCATTTTATTCTTATTCTGTTCAACGTTTATGGACTTAGTTAAAGTGAAAATAGAACTAAAAGAAATTAAAGAAAATCCGGAAATCTTAGAAGTTTTATCTAGAGATAGCCAAGAGATAATTATTACAAAAAATGCTCAAGCAATTTATAAACTAACTAGAATTAATCAACCAAGTTCTAAACGCCGTCATCGTGGCACTGCAAAGGGTTTAATAACAATTAGTAGTGATTTTGATGAACCAATAATATTATTATGTCCTGAGAAATTCTCATAAATCATTACTGATTGCTATATTTATTATTAAGTATTGCTAGTTTGTTTGAAATCGGTATTAAGGTTATTTCTGATAAAGGAGATCCCCTACGATCCCCCCTAACCCCCCTTAAAAAGGGGGGAATAATTGGCAAAGTAGTTATATTATATTTAATTACAAATATATCTTTTATATCCGTAACCATCAATATAAGGATATTTTGTTGTGTCAAGGGTACAATTATTTAACTCAATTTCTGCATTAAAATTAACTGCCCAAACTTCTAGGGGTTTAGACATATTATTAACTGTTTCTTGTAGCTTTATAGTTGATTGTGGATCATTATCTTGGGTTTGATGAATGAATAAAAATTCAGGATTTTCTCTTTCCTTATTGCCCCCCTTTAGAAAGGGGGGTTTGGGGGTATCAACCTTTAGAAAGGGGGGTTTGGGGGGATTACTAACTTTCTTTAATTCTAATCCTATTCCCATCATTTCCCCTACTTGGACTAAACTTTTGTGAGTGGTAGCAATAAGAACAGGTTGTGATGAATTTTCTTCAATAACTGATATTAATTGTTCAGGACGATAATATTTTTGATACCCTAAATTAATCAATACAGTTACTGCACCTAGAAATCCCATCAACCACACAGCATAAAAGGCTAATTTACCATTACAGTTCAACTTATCATACAATTTCCTCAATAAAATTAAAGGATTAATTGTTTCTTTTGCTTGTAATTGTTCATTTTCTTGTTTAATTTCGTGCCATAAAATACCTAAACTAAAACCCACTAATACTATCACCGCAGGAAAATAAGTAAAACTATAACGAGCAGCACGAGTTAAGTCAACGCCAACACCATAAGTTATGATTAAAAATAAAGCAATAACCCCACCAATAAATGTCATTAAAATTAACAGTGGAAGACGAAATTCATTCAATTTTAATCCTTTTTTTATACCTCTGATACTATAAGGAATTAACCAGATAAAAAATAACAGTAAAATTAAACCCGAAAGAATAACAATAGGAATAGAATCAGATTCAACTGGTAATAAAGAAATCATGGGAACCCAAACTGCTAATAACTGCAAGGGGGGACTAATAGCATATAAAATATGACTTAAGGGATGAATCCAAGTAATCATATTATTACCGTAACCATGAGAAATGGCTAACAACATCCAGACTAAACCAGTAGCAGATGTTCCGAGAATAGCTGCTAAAATACGGATGATATTTCGTTTACTTAACTGTGAAAAATTGTTTCTATATTTAGCATAAATCAGAACAGCTAAGGTTATAACTTCTGAGATGAGAGTTAAAACAAAGAAATAATGAACCGATAAACCCAAACTATTAACCAAAATCCAGCTAAATACTAACCATAAAGGAATAATAGACTGTTGATAAAGATGTCTAAGAGTGAGTATTAAACATATTAAAGAAGCAATCACAAATAAAATACTTAAGGTGTAATGACGGGCTTCCTGTGCCAAGAAAATACCAAAAGGAGAAACCGCCATTAAACTAGCACTTATTTGCCCAATTAACCGAGAATTAAAAGCAATTTTTCCTAAAAAGTAAACCCCAGGAATAGATAAAATTCCCAACAAAGCAGGAAGCGATCTCACCACCCCCACATCCACATATTCCCCCACATCTTGCCATAAATGAACCCATAAATGAACTAAAACAAAATATAAAGGAGGATGATTATCTTCTTGTAGCAATAAAGAAACAACATTACCTATTCCTACGTCGCCACTAACACGAAGTGGTTGCAAAAGGGTATCCAATGAAATAACCTGATTCAGAGGAACCGACCGGAAATCATTTCCTAAACTAAACACCATTGTGGCAAATTCATCGGTCCAAGGGGGTTTAGCGTCCAAATTTGTAAAGCGGAGAACACCACCAATAACCATCCATAACCCTAATAATACCCAATCATTGACTTGGGACAACTTATTTATCCACTGTTTAGACGACTCAACTTTTAACACAGAAAATCCTCACAACCAAACTTTAAATAAAATAACCTAAATTTACACTATGCAGCTTATAGATTGGATTATTATTTTAATTTATCTCTTTGGGACGATGGCCTTGGGGTTATTGTTGTCCCATCAAGAAACTAAAACTGATGACGAAGACGACAAACCGACAAGTATAGTTTACAACTTCATAGCTGGAAGAAACCTCCCTTGGTGGTTAGCTGGTACCAGTATGGCCGCTACGACATTTTCTATCGATACCCCTTTGTATATTTGCGGTGTGGTTGCTACTCGGGGTATTGCAGGAAACTGGGAATGGTGGAGTTTTGGTATCGCCCACATTGTTCTAATTTATGTGTTTGCAGGGCTGTGGAGACGGTCGGAAATGGTCACGGACGCTGAATTAACAGAATTACGCTACGGTGGGCGTACAGCAGCCATTTTACGGGCAACCAAGGCATTTTTATTCGCGGTTCCTATCAATTGTATTGGTATCGGTTACGCTATGTTAGCTATGGTTAAGGTGGTGGACGCTTTGCAGTTATGGCAAAGTTTGGGTTTTGATCCTGGAGAAGCAACCAAACTCTGGACAGTGATCGCTTTGAGTGTTTTTGTTTTAATTTATACCGGAGTTTCAGGACTTTGGGGTGTAGTTGTTACGGACTTTTTCCAATTTTTCTTAGGACTATTTGGGGCGATGTTAGTGGCAGTTATTGCGGTGAATGATGCGGGAGGAGTGCGTGAATTAATTCCTAATGTTCAACAAATAACTGATTTTGATGTTTTATCGTTTATTCCTATCACCAATAATGGCGGTTTAAACTTTACTTGGAACGATGCTGCCGGTATTACAGCCACTACATTTTCAGCTTATATATTTGTGCAATGGTGGTCTTTTCGTCGCAGTGATGGGGGTGGAGAATTTGTGCAAAGATTGTTAGCAGTGAAAGGAGAAACTGACGAAGCAGCTAAAAAAGAAGCAGAAAAGGCTACTTGGTTTTTTAACATTCTCCACTACATTGTTAGAACTTGGCCTTGGATTATTACTGCTTTAGCTGCAATGGTTTTATTACCTAATTTAGAAGATGCAGAATTAGCTTATCCTACCTTGATGTTAAACTATTTACCTTCGGTAGTTTTGGGGTTAGTGGTTGCTTCTTTAATCGCTGCTTTTATGAGTACCATTTCCACATCTATTAATTGGGGTGCTTCTTATTTAACTAATGATTTATATCGTCGTTTTTTCCGTCCTGATGCGACGGATCAAGAGTTAACCGATGCGGTGAGATTAGCATCTCTTTTAGTGACGGTTTTAGGTTCAATTGCTGCTTTTTATGCAACGGATGTTCGGACAGTATTTCGTTTAGTAATTGCCATTGGAACTGGTCCCGGACTTGTCTTAATTTTACGTTGGTTTTGGTGGCGAATTAATGCCGCAGCAGAATTATCAGCCATGGTTACAGGGTTTTTAATTGGTTTAGTTACAACTATTAATCCTGCCATTAATAATATTTTTCCTGACTTTGGTTGGCGGTTACTAGGAATTTCCGTGTTAACAGCATTGGTATGGATAACGGTTATGTATTTAACCCCTCCCGAAGATGAACAAACTTTATTAAATTTCTACGAGAAGGTTCGTCCTGGGGGAATAGGTTGGCAATATCAACAATACAAAAGCGGTTTAGAACCAGCACAAAATTTACAAAATGATCTCTTAAAAGTGGTAGCAGCTACTTTAGTTATGTTTGGTAGTATGTTTGCCATCGGCGGATTTTTACTACTACAATCTATCACTGGATTTGTCTCCTTAACCATTGCTATTATTGGAGGCTTTTGGTTACGAAAATTGAGTAAAAAACGGACTCTGCCGATGCAAGATCCAGAATTCCATGATGTTTATTAAATGTTAATACTTTGTCAGGGGAAAATAAAAAATTTTTCCTTAAAATTTCATATAAAAATATCAAGGTTTCTACCTCCTTTTGAAGGAATAGTTAGTAACCTGAGTTCTATAGCAATCAGTTATCAGTTGTGAGAATTAAGTGAATGCTGATCCCCCCTAACCCCCAAACCCCCCTTATTAAGGGGGGAACTAAAGGGGGGATATTTAGTATTTCATGAATCTAGGAGTTTCGCATTGACAAAAGAGCGTAAATATGCAGATGATGTTTTCAGGTGATCGCTAATGAAGGAGAAAAATCATAAGACTTCGGAGTAAACCATCAACAGCCCAATGTAATCTAGATCAATATACATACTTCTTGCTCTCAGAGCCAAAATACACAGGTTGCTGCCGTTTAGCTGAGATTTTAGAAATTTCTCGTCATAGCACCAATAGATTCTTACTAAGAGAGCAATATGAACCAATAGATTTATTTAGAGAAGTTCAAGGAAACCTTAATTTGATTGGAGGAGTGTTAAGTGGGGATGATACCGTTATTGAAAAACACTACTCTCAAGTAGGAAAAGCTCATTTAATCAACTATTATTGGTCAGGAAAACATCAAAAAGCCATCAAAGGAATTAACTTAATTACTTTGTATTATACTGACTATGATGGAAAATCAATGCCTATTAATTATCGCCTTTATGATCCTCTAGATAATAAAACAAAAAATGATTACTTAAGAGAGATGATCGTAGAAGTAATCAAGTGGGGGGTAAAACCTTCTACTATAACGACAGACTGTTGGTATTCTTCTAAAGAGAATTTAAGATTTTTTAGAGACAAAGAACTGAATTTTCAAGTAGGAATAGCCAAAAATAGACAAGTAAAAGTAGAAGGAGGTAAATATCAAAGAGTAGAGGAGTTGGAAATTCCTAATAATGGATTGATAGTAATTATCAAAGAATTCGGAAAAGTAAAAATATTTAAGAGGACTTTTAAACACGGAAGTTGTCGTTATTATGCTACTTTTCTATATGATGAATCTAAACTTATGGATTGGAAGCGCGATGATTTTAGAGAGTTACAAACTATTCATTTGGGAATAGAATGCTATCATAGAGCTTTAAAACAATTGTGTGGATTATCTAAGTTTCAAGTAAGAACGACAAAAGCTATTGTTACTCATATTTTCTGTTCTTTAAGAGCATTTTGTCAATTGGAACTGATGAGAATTAAAGCAACTATAGAGTCTTGGTATTCTCTCCAAAGAGAGCTTTCTTTAAAAGTGGCACGGGAGTTTCTTTTAGAACAATTATCTCCCACTAATTCTTTGACAGCATAATTTTTATTTTCTGTCAATGCGAAACTTCTAGAATCATTACTGACTGCTATATATAAGCAAATTTGTAGAAAACTGACTAAAATAAGAAGTATAAACCCCTCATTCTCTCATTAAAAAATCATGACTCCGAACTCCGAACTCCGAACTCCGAACTCATGTTAGTAATTACTAATTGCTGAGGTAGGGTTTCATATTTTGGTTGTTTAACTTCAGTTAATCAGATTATTACAATTTATTACTATGCAGTCTAATTTAATTTAACCATTTTTCCCATCTGGACTAAATTAAGATAAGAGACTAATCTTGTATTATAAGCAACCTTGATAATTTGTATGAAAAAACGCCCTCAGTTATTACAATCACTTTTACAAATTCCTCTGTTTCGTCAAATTTGGGTTTTCTGGAAAGCATTAACAGCAAGTTGGCGAGTTTATCTGGAAACACCAGTTCCTGAAGCAGAAATAGCCCATGCTCGTGAAGCAGCATCTATTCCTTCTTTCGGCTTCTTTTTATTATTAATTTGTGCTAGTATTTTAGCAACTTTAGGACTTTTAGCGTAACTGCTCACCGCAACAAAAAAGTCTTATTGAAAAGCACTACAAACAACATCAGTTGAGTCAACAAAAATATAAGCCCTGTGATTTAGCGTAAAATTTAAGCTAATTTATTACGGCTATTTTAATGACTAACATTCCCAGAATCAAGTCTTTTAAAAACCTCAAATAAAAACAACAATATGAGAAAAAAAAGAATAGTAAGATAGTTTTTTGTTAGCGGAGATCATCCGCTAACCCTGTGTATTTTTGTGCAGAGAGATAGGGAGATCAAGAAACATCTATCCCCCATCGGCTCCGGAGCCTTTTACATCTCTAATCCTGGGGGACTCCGACCAGCTAATGAAAATAATTCGCATAATTGGACAATGGCATTTTGCCCCTGTAATCTCATGGTCTCTAAAAAACTGAACATTTGGGTGACTAACTCTGCACCCCAGTCGCTTCTTGCTCCCCCACTTACTTTGCGGTGAATGACAATGGGACGTAAAGCTCTCTCAGCATCATTATTATCTGGTTTGACTTCAGGATAAGTTAGAAAGGTGAACCACTCTTCCCAATGACGTTTGAGACGGTTAATCAATCTTTGTGCATCATAAGGCCATCCTTTTTTGGGAGTTGCTTTAAAAATCTTTTGCAGTGAGTTCTCGACTTCTGTTCTTTTGGAGCCTAAGTCTTCAAGGGTTAAATTTCGAGCATGATAATGACGATAATGGATACGGGCGGTTGCTAAAACTTGCTGTACATCGGCAGCAAATTCTCGATTCGCTTGAAAACGACTGGTTTTAAGGGACTCTAACTCTCGTTCTAAATGTGCCAGACATTTCTGTTTGGCCATCGCACTTTGTCTAAAGTAGGCACTATAGCAGTCACTGGTGAGGATGCCCTTAAAATCTGCTCCTAACAATTTCTCGACTTCTGCGGAGCTTCTAGTGGGAGCCAACATCAACACACAGACCTCATTTGATGTGGCTACCCAAACCCAATACTTGATGCCATCGATGCAATAACTGGTTTCGTCAACACATCGGATTCCTGGCTGCTGGATGTACTTTAACCACTGTTTGGTCAAGGGTTCTAAACTTTCTTGAAACCATTTGTGCATTTTGGCAAGGCTCCCTTGAGAAATGGGAATGCCAAAGACATACTCTATAAAATGTTCCTGTTTACGCCATGTAAGATTACCCCCATAGCCAAGCCAGCCCACGATGCTACTTAATCGCGCCCCATAACTGAATCCTTCTTTAACTCCCAATGGAACAGGACTGTAATCTGACCATCCACAACTAGGACATTTATAGAATCCGCGACGATATTCCCTGATTTCTATGGGTTGGTCTACTACTTCAGCCACTTGCTGGACTTTTTCGGGAACTACTTCATCTCGTTCCACTGAACCCCCACAAACAGGACAGTTTTCTAGTTCTAAAGGGACTATCTTATCGGGCTGACCAAAACCATTACGGGTCTTCCCTGGGTGGTCATATTTTGGTCCGCGTTTAAATCCTTTTTTGCGTTTCTTTTTGTCAGAAGGCTTTTTTAGTGGGTCTGATGATGGGGGGACTGAACTGTTTTTTGAGTTACGGTTTTTTAGCTTATCTCTCTCTTCTTTCAATTTTTCAATTTCTTGCTGTTGTGTAGAGATTTGTTGTTGTTGCTGGTCAATCAGTCTTTGTTGAAGAGATAACTGTTGTTGTGCCTTGACTAGTGCAGCTTAGCAAAAATAATCCACCAGTCACTTATGATCTTTAAAGCCCTTAAATTTCCAAACGAACGGCTTAGCAAAATGTTGATTAAAGTAATCAATAAAATTGAGAATTTTTGGGGATAGTTCTTCAGTTGAACGGACAGTAATTCTTTTGAGTAAACGCCTGACTAAGATCGAAAACCAACACTCAATTTGATTAAGCCACGATGTATGTTTGGGAATATAAACAAAGCGAATTCGATGAGATTCATCTGATAAAAAATCTGCTCTGCTGTCCATAGATTGCAAAATCCCCTCCTTTCCTTTTCTCCCCAAATCAATAGTAATTCCACAGCTTTCTGCTACTAATTTGACTAAGCTTTCCGATTTATGAGTGTTGAGTTTATCTACAATAAAAATCCATTCTGCTTTTTCATCAATCTTAATCGTTCTCTGGATATGTTCAGAAAAATCTTGTTCTGTTCTTGTCGGTCCAATAGAGGGACTAACAACTTTTCCTCTTGCCACATCCCAGTTCGCAATCAAGCTTAAAGTTCCGTGTCTTTCATATTCAAATTCGATTTTTTCTACTTGTTTAGGCTTGATTCTTTTGTTCGGAAATAATCTCTCAAGAGCTTGAATCCCTGTCATTTCATCTGTACTAATTAAATGAATTCCTTGTTCTAACAAAGTTTTAGCTTCTTGATGAAGTTCACAGATATATTTGACTTGCTTTTTAAATTTTAAGGGATCATCAATTTTGGCATTTAACCAGTAACGAACGAGATGTGGTTGTAATGTCGCTTCTTTTTAAAAAACGCCCCACACTACGGGGGGAAATCTTTTCGACAATTCCTCTTTTTATGGCTTCATCCGCCAACTCTGAAGGTGTCCAATGGCTCACTGGTCTGTCTGATTTTTCACATTCTTCACAAGCGATCTCTACAATCTGGACTACTTGTTCGACCGTAAAGGATTTTGTTGTTCCAGGTCTTGGGCGATCGCTTAAAATTCCTTTGATCAAGACCATTAATGCTTTCTCCGTTACCTGTTGTTCTTCGGCGGCACTCAGTTTTTCTCTCTCCTCAAACCATCGCGATCGCCACTGACGCACTTGTACTCGGTCTAATTCTAATCTTCGACTAATCGAACTATTGCTCTCTCCTGATGCTGCGGCTAAGATTAGCTTGGCTCGTCTAACAAGGCGATAGGGGTTTGTTGTCCCTCTCACTATTTGTTGGAGTACTGTTTTCTGTAGGTTGGAGAGGTTAATTGGCAATGCTTTTATCATGGACATCAACTTCGAGATTCTTCCGTTAGTTTCATTGAAACACATTGTCGTGGCTAGTCACGAAAGTTTCTGTAAAAATCTGGTGGATTACTTTCGCCAAGCTGCACTAGCCACTCAATCATGAAGACATTCTTCGCCAACTGTTCATCGGCGATAGCTCTAACTAGCTTTGAATCAATGGTAGCATTTGTGGTCATAACCCCCACTATACATAAAAATCTCCGATTTTACCTTTATGTTGTCAAGACAGATTCTTTATTGCGGTGAGCAATTACAATTCTCCATCAATTCTTTTCCTAAAATGAACTAGCATTGAAGATTCCAGTGGTGGCTCTTGTTGATAACAATTTAAACCTATAAAGTATTGTAGATAGGGATTTTCTCTAATCTGTTCTATAGTTTCTCTATCACTTGTTCCTAATTTTCCCTTAATAATTAATGTCCCTAATGCCATTCTAAATAGTTTGGCTGGCGCACCTTTTTCTGCTGAAAAAAGTTTAGCATATTCTTCCTCAAAATCATCCCAAGGTATCAACTCTGCCATGATTACCCAACGATTATTGGGGGACAATTTGCCCTCGAAAGGTAATTCAAATTTTTCTGGGGGCGGTAAAGGTTGCTCCTCTTTTCGATACATTTGTTCTTGACCAACAACTGGGAGGTGTTTCTACCAATTATAGCGGTTTGTAGCCGACAAAGCTGATCTTTTTTGCGATCGCGAATATGGGTGTAACCTTTTAAAGAATAGGGTTTTGCTTTTATTCAGCAAACCCTACGTAGGGCGCGCCATCGCACAGAAGTTGTTTTTGAAACAGAGATTTATGCTCCGCTTCAAAAACTATGCGCCTTAAAAGGCGGGGTTTTAGACCCAACTATTGATTTTCTGGGTTGAGAAAAGTTATTAATCACGATTATTTCTAGATAAAATGACGACAAAAAAGAGAAGCAAAATATTGATAAACTTCCATTAAAAAAAGGGCATGATGTTAACATCTACCCCTAATCAGATCAATTTCCTAATATTCTTTTTTTTTGATTAATTGACTGTTTCCTGCATTCTTTCCCAGCGAGGATCGGGATCTTTGAGGGTTTCTTGTAACTCTTCCCAACGCAGTCCAACAGGTTTAGGAGTTGCAGGGGCAGAAATGGGTTGAGTGCGACCTTTTAAAATAGAAACAGCCCTTGTGTATTGGGGATCAGCATTGGTTCCCATCAAGCTAGGATCGTTTTTGAGGCGAACTGCTTGCTCCATGGTCAACTCTAAATAAACATTAGGACTAATGCCTTTCTGGTTGATATCGGTGCCACTGGGGGGGTAATAACGGGCTATAGTTACCGCTAACCCGGAACCATCGGAAAGGTTATGAACAGACTGCACTGTACCCTTACCATAGGTGCTAGTCCCCACTACCGTCGCACGACCGTTTTCTTTGAGGGCCCCAGCCAAAATTTCACTGGCACTGGCCGACCATTCATTGACTAAAATGACTAAGGGTAAGTCGGTTAAGGAAGTACCATTAGCCAAGAAATGGCGATCGCCTCCTCTACGATCAACTGTACTGACAATTTCTCCTTTTTTCAACCAAAGACGAGCAATGTCCACACTGGCGAACAATAGTCCTCCAGGGTTGCCCCGTAGATCGAGAACATAGCCAGAAACCTCTTGTTGTCCTAAGTCTTCGATGGCTAATTTCATTTGTTCGGTAGCGTGGGAACTAAACTCATCGAGTTTGATATAACCGATGCGATGGCTTCCGTCTTCTTGAAGGTTGTAAGTTACTGCAGGAATCTCGATTTGCGCTCGTTCCAAAGTAACTTGAAACACCCCTTTATTCCGTCGTGATAGTTGTAAACTGACTTCTGTTCCCAGTTCCCCAGCAAGAGCTTCTTTGGCCTGTTCTATACTCATTAAAGCTGTGGGTTTGCCGTTAATGCGAATCAGGCGATCGCCTCGTTTTAATCCTGCGTTGATGGCAGGAGAGTTCTTCACTGCTTCCACGATATAAATTTCGCTGGTACGCTTATCGATGGCTAATCTCACCCCAATACCCGATACTTCTCCGACGGTTTGGCTGGTTAACACAGAAAATTCATTGGGGGGTAAAAAGCGGGTATAGGGGTCGCTTAAGTCCTCTAGGGCTTCACGAATGGCTTTATATGCCTGTTTTGGACTATCGTAATCTTGGGATAATAATTCTCTCCGTTTTTCTTGCCAATTAACCCGATTAAAATCTGGATTGACAAATTCGTTATTCACAATTTGCCAGATTTCGTCCACAATGGCTTTGGGATTATTTTCTAGAACTTCTGGTTCAGGCGCACTATTTACAGGTAGGGCTAAAGTGTGTAAGAAAATCGTAGCTAGAGTTCCACCTAAAAAGAGTGAATGATGACGGCACAAGTATTTTATGATATTGTTCATAGTTTTTTATCGATATCGAACGGGAATCAAGAGGCAGTTTACGTTAGCCAACCATGACAGATGAAGGAATCATGAACCATAAGCAAACCCTTTCATCTATTTTCATACTATGGTACACGCTCCTATGAAATTATGACGTTGATTTCCATTAAGAGTTCATGAATTTCTGCTTCACGAAACCTATACAATGCTATTTAAGATAGATCAATCGGGATGGCAGGATTTGAACCTACGACATCCTGCTCCCAAAGCAGGCGCGCTACCAAGCTGCGCTACATCCCGTAACTTTCCCAAACCATTATAACCTAATCTGGGTACCAAAACATCCCTTTTATTCCTTCGGGGTCGAGAACAAAACCTAAACGACGGTAAAATTCTACGACTTGGGGATCGGCAAAGAGGGTAATATTGCTAATATCTTCGCTTCTTAGCTGACGAATCATATACTTCATCATCCCTTTCCCTAGTCCTTTACTCTGGAACCTTGGGTGTATTACCACATCCCAGATCGTCGCATTAAAGGCGTGATCGGAAGTTGCACGGGCAAACCCAATCAAACGCCTACGTTGTCCTTTGACTTCCCAGGCCGACACCACCATAAAACTATAGGTGAGTGCGCGCTTAACTTTCGGTAGGGGACGACGGGCCCACCCCACAGCATCACATAATTCTTCTAGTTCGTAGAGATCGATCTCTCTTTCTCGGGTGAAAAAGATCCGTGTTTGGCCATCGGTGTGGCCTGTCAAGTTGACCGGTTCCCCTTTAAATTGGGGCTTTTGGTCAGTGTTTGATGTATCCGTATTATTAAACAATCGTTTCCAAAAAACCATTAGATTGAAAGAGACAACCCCTATTTAGTTAAATATTCTCTCACAAAGTCGGAGTGCTGTGCTATGGTTCGAGCAAAAGCTTGAAAAAACCTAACCAAAAATTTACTATTTTTGTCCGTAAATTAAGCCAAAACGAATTAGACCCCGTTCATAACCTCGACTCATCAGCCCCAATGATAACGCTCCTTGTACCGTTTGCCAACCACTGTTTAATAAACCGGCGATCGTTTCTAAATTCAAAGCTGAGTCAATTACAATATCCCAAAAAGGTGCTACTTCCATTGACCAATCATCTATTTTAATATTACTAAAACCACAGTCCTGGGCAATGGTTTCGTATTCGGGTAAAGATAGGACATAAGGCAAACAATAAACCCGATAGATTTCTTCTAAATGTTGTTTTTCCTCTTCTGTTAATTCCCCTGCCCAAGAATTAGTGGGACGATGACACCAAGTTACACAAAGAAAAGTACCACCGGGTTTTAATACCCGATAACATTCTTGAAAAAATTTCTTTTTATCGGGCATATGTTCCCCACTTTCTAGAGACCATACCAGGTCAAAATTATCCTCTGGAAAGGGCATATTTAGGGCATCAGCCACCTGAAACTGTACTGTTTCTTCTAATTTGAACTCACTAGCTCTTTCCGTGGCTCTATTTGCCTGTACAGAAGATAGAGTTATTCCTGTTGCTTTGGTGTTAAATCTTTCAGCTAAATAAAGGGTACTGCCTCCGATCCCACACCCCACATCAACTAAGTTAGAAACCTCTTTAATATCAGCCCAAATTAATAGTTCTTCGATTAAATTGATTTGTGCTTGACGACGATCAAGTTTATAGTTTCCGCCTCTTCCATAGTAGCCGTGGTGCATATGTTCACCCCAAGTTTTTTCCCATAAATTACTGGAGGTGTCATAAAATTTAGCGATTTTTTCTGATAGGTTAGATGTGTTAGTCATTAGGTTTATTTTTAAGATTTAGGGATCAGAATATTTAATTAAACTAAATTATTTTATTTTCTTTTGAGCTTAGACAAGCAGGATGCTTGTGTTACTATTTATTTTAAATATTAGAGATTGAGGCTACATTATGATGGACTTCTTTTAATAATCTATAGGAAATTCTAAATAATTCTTGACCCGTATGTAAATGGGAGTCATCGTAATTACAAGAGAACCATTCTAACTCTTCAATGCCATCCCCAATATGATTCAAACAATAGTAAAGAATAGCTGCTATTTTAGCTAGTTTCGGGGGGTTAGGTTGTCCAGAAAATATGCTTTTTGCTTGTTGTAAATCATGACGAGAACAACGAACATAATCTTGAAAAACCGCCATTAATTCGTCATCAAAAGGATCGGCGGCCAAATCATCAATTTGCTCGTTTAAACGGGATAAAATACGCGAAATTAAACGGTCAATGGGACGATAAACCGTTTTCAACCATTGATCAATTAAACTAACAGAAACCTGTTCAGCAGCACGACAATTATGATAATAAGACTGGGCTCGGGCTGTCCTCTGTTGTCGTTGAAAAGAAGGATAATTAGGTATCAACTGCTGATCGTAGCTTTGTCGTCGTTGAGGATCTCCTAAAACCTCATAAGCGGCGTTAATCAGGATAATTTGTTCATGATTAGCCTTTTTATGTTGACTATCTGGGTGAAACCGTTTAGCCAAACGACGATATGCTTTTTTAATTTCTGTTTGACTCGCAGTTTGGCTAACTTCGAGGATGTGATAATGATTAGTGGATGTCATTACAGTTTAGGGAACGAGAGGACAGCAAGCAACCCTTTGCTTAATGAACCATAGCCAGTTGAGGCGGTTCGACATCTTGGAAAAGAGGTGTACTTAAGTAACGTTCTCCAAAACTGGGTTGAACCATTACGATCAGTTTACCGATATTTTCGGGTCTTTGCCCAACTTTAATGGCAGCGCATAAAGCAGCCCCCGTAGAAATACCGGATAATAGTCCTTCTTCTTTAGCTAAACGTCGCCCATAACTCATTGCTTCCTCATCGGTGACGGTGACAACTTCATCGATCAATTCCACTTTCAACACCCCAGGCACAAAACCGGCACCGATCCCTTGTATTTTGTGTCCTCCTGGGCTGCCTCCTGATAAAACGGGGCTGCTGGTGGGTTCAACTGCGATCGCCTGAAAACTGGGTTTTTTCTGCTTAATTACTTCAGCTACACCGGTAAGGGTGCCACCGGTTCCTACGCCAGCGATCAAAAAATCTACCCGTCCATCGGTATCTTCCCAAATTTCCTCGCCGGTGGTTAAACGGTGAATTTCGGGGTTAGCTGGATTATTGAATTGTTGTAACATATAGGCGTTGGGCAGGGTTTCTGCTAATTCTTGGCCCCGACGAATACAACCGCCCATCCCCTCGCTACCTGGGGTTAGTTCTAGCTGCGCTCCATAAGCTTTTAACATAGCCCGGCGTTCTTGGCTCATGGTTTCGGGCATGGTTAAAATTAACTTGTATCCTTTGGCCGCTGCTGCCATTGCCAGGGCAATACCTGTATTCCCGGAAGTGGGTTCAACTAAGAGGGTTTTACCGGGAATGATAAATCCTTCTTTTTCGGCAGCATTAATCATATTCACGCCAATTCTATCTTTGACGGATGCTGCCGGGTTCATGCCTTCTAATTTGACAACGATCTGCGCTTTACAACCTTCTGCTTGAGGAATGCGATTTAATTGAACAAGGGGGGTATGGCCAATTAACTCAGTGATATTGTGAGCAATTTTCATAAGCTTTGTCTTGGTATACTTAATGACTTATCCTTTGTTTGTAGCCCCTTATTGCCCACTTAATCGATATTTTTAGAGTTTTTTTATGTCAGACAATAAAAAACTGCTCACTGATCACTGATAACCGATCACTGTTTTGTCGCCCAATCTTTAATTAATTGGTTAATGCGATCGGGTATTTCATCGTGGGGACAATGACCAGCTTCTAGATAGTGTTCTGTTAAGTTGGGGTAATATTGACGGTATTTTTCCCCTCTTTCTTGTGTATTCATCCAAGGATCTTTTTCTCCCCACAACATTAATAAGGGATGGGATAGTTGTTCTAATAATTTGTCAACGGTTTCTCCTTGTGGTGTCTTAAAAACTGAGGCGAATACTTGTGCTGCCCCTGGGTCACAAGAAGGACGATGAATATCATCAACTAACTTGTCTGTAACCGCTTCTTGATTGTAATAAACTTTGTTCAGTGTCTTACGAATATTTTTAGGACGGCGCATATATTGAAACAGTAAATTACTCGCCCAAGGTTGTAATAAGACAGAGCGGATGGTTTTTTGAATTATGTTGGGTTTGCTGGCTTTTTGAGTATCACTAAAGGGTCCAGCACTGTTGAGTAAAATCAGTCCTTTCGAGGTTTCTGGACATTGAGAAGCAACGCAAAGGGCAGCATACCCCCCTAAAGAGTTACCTGCTAAGACAACAGGTTGCCCGATAATTTCTGTAATAAAATCCTTCAATTGATCTCGCCAAAGATCCCCACTATATTGTAACTCGGGTTTTCCAGAGCGACCAAAACCTAATAAGTCAATGGCCCAGACTTCAAAATGTTCTTGTAATTGAGCAATATTTTTCTGCCAATGATCTGTAGATGCACCAAACCCATGTATTAATAATAAAGGAGGATGGTTGGACTGTTGTTTTCCGGCTTGGACATAGTAGATATTATGGCCTTTCCATTGCCAGTATTGTCCATTGGGGGAGGTGTTGGAAGAAAGATCAACTGTTTGCATGGCGATCGCACTTTATAAAGATATGTTAACACTCCTTTTAGTGTAACGGGTGATTCTTTAAGTTAACAAGGTTTCTAGAGCAATCAGTAATCAGTTGTGATAATTAACTTTGAGTAGAAGGCAACAGGGAAATGATACACAATTTATTATCTTTCTTGTTGAAATAGTGAGCAAGATGCTCACACTGCTGTCTGTCAAACTTATTTAAAAAGACTATAACTGTCATACTTAAGTAGTATCACACACTTAGTATGATTAAACCACAGTGTTTTTCAGGAAATACCTAATATAAATTGCTTAAATATTAGCGTTAATACGGTTTTCATATTTAGTGATTTTACTCGATAGTTAAGGTAGAAAATATAGATTTACAGAAAATTCATAACATGAATACCCAATTTTTACCTAAACTAACTTCTATTATTGCTGGAACTGTTACTATGACTGTTAGCTTAATTATTCCTCCAAAAGCTGAGGCTATTGTTTATGGACTCAAATCCCGCGCAATTGATTCTGATCCATTTAGTGCGCCTCCTACTAATTTATATTCTTTTGAAGAAGATGGATCATCTTTTACAAATTTTGGTGCTTTAACATTAGGTGGTTCTAGTATTGATGCCGATGGCTTAGCTATTAATAATTTAGGAAATTTATTTGGCTTTCGCTTAACGGCTTCAGGCTCAACTCTAATATCAATTAATCCAGGAATTTCAGAAATTAATCCTATTGGTTCTTTACTGAGTGGAAGACAAATAAGGGGGGCTGTTTTTGAAAATAATGATCTTTGGGTTATTGATTCTAATAATAATGAAGTTTTACGGATTAATCCTAATGATGGAACAATTATAGGAATACCTCAAAAATTAACTTTAAATGGTTCCCCCTATAACCTTAGTTCTACTTCTGATATTGCAGTTGACACTAATAATTTATTTTACTTAATTAGTTCAAGCAGTTTGCTTTCTCTTAATATAACTACCGCAGAATTATCTTTTATTAACACAATCGGCACTTCTGGTTATGCAGGTGCTACGTTTTCTGATAATGGAAATGATGATAGTTTATTTCTGTATGATATTAGTTTTAGGGATGATATTTTTGAAACTGACGTAAATACTTTGACAACAAATATTTTATTTAACAATATCATCCCTCAATTTAATTCCGGTAGAGGAGATTTAGCTGCCATTGTTACTATTAATACACCTCAAGCTGTTCCTGAATCATCACATATTTTAGGAATACTCGGTTTTGGTGGTTTGGGATTATTCTCTAAATTCTTTAAAAACCTGTTAAAAAGTGACTCTTAAACAGCTAAGCCGAAATAACTATATTTCATGGAAAAAACTCCAACTCCTAACTCCTAACTCCTAACTCCTAACTCCTAACTCACGTTTAGTAAGAGATTGTAGGAAGGGCTTAATATTATTAAGCCCCTATATTTTTCCTCACAATAATTTATTATTATTCTGGAAGAATATGTTACTTTGAATGACTTTTAAAAAGTCCATTTCCAGTCAGTAATCTCTGGTTTATCAATACCATTTTCGTAAGCATAAGCCCGATGTTCAATGATGGCATTTTTCATCCGTTGTTGAACATAAGCAGCAGCAGATCCTAACTTGGGAACCCGATCAATTACATCTAAAACCAAGTTAAAACGATCAATTTGGTTATTCATGGCTAACTCTAAAGGTGTATTAATATTCCCTTTTTCTTTGTAGCCACGAACATGAAGATTATGGTGATTGGTATGACAATAGGTTAATTTATGAATTAACCAAGGATAGCCATGAAAATTGAAGATTATGGGCTTATCAACTGTAAATAAAGTGTCAAATTCACGAGAGGAAAGTCCGTGGGGATGTTCTTCTGCTGGTTGCAGTTTAAACAAGTCCACTACGTTAATGAAACGGACTTTTAAATCAGGAAACTCTTCCCTTAAAATAGCAGTTGCGGCTAACGCTTCTTTCGTGGCAACATCACCACAAGAAGCCATAATTACATCGGGTTCATCGGGAGCTTTTCCACAGTCATCGTTACTGGCCCATTCCCAAATACCTATACCTTTGGTACAGTGTTTGATGGCTTCGTCCATGGTCAAATATTGCAGATGTTTTTGTTTATCGGCAACAATAACATTGACGTAATCTTTACTGTTTAAACAGTGGTTTCCAACGGATAATAGGGTGTTAACATCGGGGGAAAATACACCCGAACCACATCGGCACTCTTATTAGTAACTAAGTCCACATATCCGGGATCTTGGTGGGAGAAACCGTTATGATCTTGTCTCCAAACCGTGGAAGAAAGCATGATATTTAAAGAAGAAATGGGCGCGCGCCAAGGTACTTCATTCTTACAAATATCTAACCATTTTGCGTGTTGATTAAACATAGAATCAACTACGTGGGCAAAGGCTTCATAGGTGTGGAAAAAGCCGTGACGACCGGTTAATAAATACCCTTCTAACCATCCTTGTAGGGTGTGTTCGCTTAACATTTCCATCACCCGACCATCGGTGGTGATCTCTGTTCCGTCTGCATCTGCATCAATAATATCAGCCATCCAGACTTTTTTGCTGACTTCGTAGATAGCATTGAGACGGTTAGACGCGGTTTCATCTGGTCCAAAGACACGGAAACTGTTCATGTTATTGGCCATGACATCCCGTAAAAATACACCCAAGGGACGGGTATTTTCCGCTTCTACTGCACCAGGTTTGTCCACTTCTACCCCATACTCCCGAAAATCAGGCATTTTCAGGTCTTTCCGCAATAAACCACCGTTAGAATAAAGGGTGGCACTAATACGATGGTTTCCTGTGGGTGCTAACTCTTTTAACTCCGGTAACAGTGTTCCGTTGTCGTCAAAAAGTTCTTCCGGTTTATAGCTTTTTAACCAGTCTTCTAATACCTTGATATGTTCCGGGTTGCCGTGCATTCCTGATAGGGGGACTTCGTGCGATCGCCAGAAGTCTTCGGTCTTTTTACCATCAACTTGTTTGGGACCGGTCCATCCTTTAGGAGAGCGTAACACAATCATGGGCCACATGGGACGTTTAGCTACACCACTGCTACGGGCCTCTTTTTAGATCTCTTTAATCTCTGCGATCGCAGTTTCTAGGGTTGCGGCCATCGCTTGGTGCATGAGATCGGGATCAGATCCTTCTACAAAATAGGGTTTATAACCGTACCCTTTGAAAAGATATTCTAATTCTTCGTGAGAGATCCGAGCTAAAATGGTGGGGTTAGCGATTTTATAACCGTTGAGGTGTAAAACGGGTAATACTGCGCCGTCTCGGATAGGATTGATAAATTTGTTAGAATGCCATGCAGTAGCTAAAGGTCCTGTTTCTGCTTCTCCATCCCCTACCACAGCAACGGTGATCAGATCCGGGTTATCTAACACAGATCCGTAGGCATGGGATAAACTGTAACCTAACTCCCCTCCTTCGTGGATGGAACCGGGGGTTTCTGGGGTGCAATGACTACCGATACCACCGGGGAAGGAAAACTGTTTGAAAAAGGCTTTCATTCCTTCTTCATCTTCGCTTTTTTCGGGGTAAACTTCGGAGTAGGTTCCTTCTAAATAAACTGGCCCTAAAATTCCTGGCGCACCGTGACCGGGTCCTGCCATGTAAACAACATCTAAATCGTATTTTTTGATCAGGCGATTAAGATGAATGTAGATAAAACTTAAGCCAGGACTTGATCCCCAGTGACCTAATAAACGGTTTTTAACGTGGTCTTCTGTGAGGGTTTCTTTGAGTAAAGGATTATCTTTTAGATAAATCATGCCAACGGCTAAATAGTTACAAGCACGCCAGTAAGCATGAATTTTTCTCAATTCTTCGGGAGATAGGGGAGTTTCTTCTACTTGTGGTTTATCGGGTGTTGCAACCATTAATTATCACTCCAATGATTTTTTATTTTGAAGGTTTAACAGGCGAAAATATTAATATTTTTCCCGTTGATGAAGTCAAGATTAGGACTAATGGCTTAATATAATACTTTATGATGATAAAATCAATGTAAATTTTGTATTTTTTTTATATTTTAGTTTTTTCTTCTCACTTAATCTATTGTTAACCTTGTACTTCCGTTGTAGTAAGTGTCAATTCTAAATTCTAAATTTACAATTTTTCTCTAAACTCTTTCATAGCTAAACGAGGGTTAGGATGATTGATAAATTGACAGAGTAAGTTAAGGTTTAAATTGGGTAAAAGTTGACTTTTTTCTTGGAGAGAATACTGCTCATTTTCGAGATAATAGACATTGAGTTGATCATCTTGCCATAACCAAACTTCTTTGATTTCTAAGCGACGATATACCTCTAATATTTTGATATTGCCACTGGTAACAATAACTTCGATAGCGAGATCAGGGAATTCTTTTTCTGTTTCTAAACAATAACATTTATCAGGTTCTTTTCCTGCTTCTCCTTTTCTAACCCGTAAGGTTGTCGAACCCAGTCCCCAAAAATCAATTTCTGCTACTTCTAAATATACTTCTAATAATCGACCAATATTTTCTGTGCTAACTTCATGACGGCGACTCGGTGACATGATTTCCAATACTCCTTCTAAATAAATCGTTCGATAAGCAGCACTATCTCCCAATGATTCTATGAACTGTTCGTATTCATCCCAAGACATACCAGTAACAATTAAACGTTGTTCACTGTCATGATGGGATGTTTTAAAATTAGCCAGTTGAGATAAAGAAAGTAAAGACATAATTTGATAATTTAGTTGTAGGGTGGGCAAACTTTTCTCTATTATAAGTAACTCTAATGATTTTCCAATTTGCCCACCTTCCTATCTGTCATTATTTTTAATAATGATTAAGTTTTCATTATATAACTTTTCCTAGTTTACCTTTTCTTTTGTCTAACTTTAATTTTCTGTTTAAATAATTAATTTTATTTTAATTATTGTTTACTTTGTTTTGTTATATAATGTTTCTTCTAAGTTAACCTTAAATTAAGGAGTGTCAACAATCTAAAAACTTTGTTGATATTGAGAAAATTCTGCAAAATAACCTTACGATATGAATAATTAATCTTCCTTCAATGGAATAAGCAAACAGTATTATTTTTTCCCTTCAAGTTCAAAAATTGTTCATTTTTCAGGAGTTTCTCTCATGGCAAAAATTAGAGTTGGCATTAATGGTTTTGGCCGTATCGGTAGATTAGTCTTTCGTGCAGGTATCAATAACCCTGACTTTGAATTTGTAGGAATCAACGATCTCGTCCCTGCTAAGAATATCGCCTATTTACTCAAATATGATTCCACTCACGGGCGTTTTGATGGCACCGTGGAAGCCACAGATGAGGGTATTGTGGTCAATGGTAAACTTATTCCTTGTTTTGCCATTCGCAACCCCGAAGAATTACCTTGGGGACAACTTGAGGTAGATTATGTGGTAGAGTCCACCGGGTTATTCACCACCCACGAAACCGCTAGTAAACACCTCAAAGCTGGTGCAAAACGGGTGGTTATTTCTGCCCCCACCAAAGATCCTGAAAAAGTTAACACCTTTGTTGTGGGTGTGAACGATGATCAATACGATCCTACCAAGGATTACATTGTTTCTAATGCCAGTTGTACTACCAACTGTTTGGCCCCCATTGCTAAAGTAATCAACGATAACTTTGGCCTAGCAGAAGGGTTAATGACTACAGTACACGCCATGACAGCCACTCAGCCCACCGTAGATGGTCCTAGCAAGAAAGATTTACGGGGTGGACGAGGTGCAGCCCAAAACATCATTCCTGCATCCACAGGAGCGGCTAAAGCGGTGACTCTGGTGATTCCTGAGTTAAAAGGTAAGTTAACGGGGATGGCCTTACGGGTTCCCACCCCTGATGTTTCTGTGGTTGATCTAACTTTTAAAACCGAAAAAGCTACCAGTTATGAAGCTATATGTGCAGCTATGAAAGCAGCAGCAAACGGTGAGTTAAAAGGTGTGTTAGGTTACACCGATGAAGATGTAGTTTCTATGGACTTTAATGGAGATCCTAGCTCTAGTATTTTTGATGCTCAAGCTGGTATCGAATTAAATTCTAACTTCTTTAAAGTTGTTTCTTGGTACGACAACGAATGGGGTTATTCTAACCGGATGTTAGATTTAATGAAAGTTATGCAAGCTAAAGAAGCTAAAGTTATGGCAACTGTCTAACTTTATTTCTTAGCGGGTAAGGTGGGCATTGCCCACCCTACTTACCATGATAATATAACCAATCTTGAATTTCTTTGGCTAACCAAGCACATTCTTCTTCTCTGAGATTTTCTCCTATAATATAACTTCTCTTTTTTGTTCTAATTCTCACTTGATAATTGTTAGAACTACCATACAAGAAAACCCCAAGAATATCATCACTTGAACCATGAATAGACTGGTAAGTTAATCCCAAAATAGTTCTTTGTATTTTAAAAGATTGTTCTAAAAATACAACCCTCATGTCTTGACAATATCGATAAACAAATAATAAAACTAAGAGAGAAAAAGGGAAAAATGTTAAGGTAATAATTCCCAAGACAAAGATCATGACAAATAGGCTAGTATTGCCCATTTTATAGGTTAGTTTAGGAGGTAAATATAAAGATAGTTTATTGTCTTTTACCTCACGTCTGAAAGGACTATAATTTGGTTGAGTTAGTTTATTGTGAGAATTATTTGAATTAGTAATTAAATCAGATTTTTGTTTATTCTTTAAACTTTTTAGAGCTTGTTGCGCTGTTTGAAAGCGTTTTTCTATAGCAATATTAGTCGCTTTTTCTAACCAATAAATAAAATAATTAGCAATATTAACTTTATCAGAAAATTGAATTTGAGAATCTTTATGAGGTAAGTCAACGGGGGCTATTCCTGTTAATAAATGGATCAAAGTTGCCCCTAACGCATAAATATCTGAAGCTGGTACCGCCCTACCCCAAAATTGTTCTAACGGGGCGTAACCACTACTTCCCACCACTGTAAATGTTACACCAGTCATAGCTCCTTGTGCTTGTACTGCACCAAAATCAATTAAATAAATATGATTATCTTTCCCTAAAATTAAGTTACTGGGTTTAATATCTCGATGAATAACTAAAGGGTTTAGTTGATGTAAATAAACCAAAATTTCTAATATTTGTAGAGCAATATTATAGGTTTCTTTCTCACTAAAAATTTTCCCTCTTTCTAATAATTCTTGTAACGATGCTCCGGGGATATAATCTTGTACTAAACCAAACCAAGCAACCCCACCACCTAAGTCTTTATCTACGTCAAAATAGTCTCGATATTTAGGTATTCTCTCGTGTTGAAGAGACTGTAAAACTTTCGCTTCTCGTTCAAATAATTTTAACTCTTCCCATTGCATTTGAGGACTAAATGCTAATAGTTTTAGGGTAATATTTTCCTGGGATAGCTTATCTATTGCTAACCAAGTTTGATGGCCAGTTGCTGTATGGCCTAATCTTTGTTTTAGTTGGTATTTTTGAACCAAAATTTCTCCAGATTTAAACATAATTGTTCTAATCTTAATTTAACCAATTTTCAATTTCTTTTGCTAACCAAATAGCCTCTTCTTCTGTTAATTTATTACCCAATTGATAAATCATTTTTCTAGTGTTAATAGTCACGTCATAGCGATGACGTAATTCATGGATAAAAATTCCGATGATGTTCTTTTTACATTCTTCTTCTTGATCATACTCGAATCCTAAGATTTTTTCTTGTATCTTTAATGTTTCTTTATCTAACAAAAAACAAGTTTTTGCACTCATTCTACTAATTATATACAACAATAAAAGTACCAAGATAATTAGAAAACTCATCCCTCCCATTATTTCCAAAGATGCTATAATAAAAGATGGATTTTGGATTAGAATACCTGTAAAAGTTAAGGTAAATGGAATCAAAAACAGACCAGAAATACTGAATAAAGGAATAACTCGACTTAACTCTAACTGGTTATTCATTAAGTTTGTTTCTAGCTTTAATATTTTTTTGAATAGTTTTAATTGAGATGAAGGAACTATAACTTGTAGAGAATTATCTGTTTTGGTTAATCTTAGTTTTGTTATTAAGTCCTCTTTTTTATCTGATTTAAGTAACCTATTATTCTTCTTTTTATTCTTTATTTTACCTGTTTTTAAAGCGGTTAATGCTTCTCTAGATGTTTCATAACGTTGAGACATTTTAATCTCAACTAAAGCGGTTAACCAATCTTTCAAACTAGGATTAATTTTACCTTGATCTGGAAACTCAATTTGATAATCTTGGTCGTGTAATTCCGTGGGAGAAATACCTGTAAGAAGATGAATTAATGTTGCTCCTAATGCGTACAGATCAGAGGAAAAAACCGCCTTACCCCAAAATTGTTCTAAGGGAGTATAACCACTGGTTCCCACCACAGTAAAACTGATATTTGTCACCGAATTTTGATCTTGAACTGCACCAAAATCAATTAAATAAATGTTATTATCTTCCCCTAAAATCAAATTACTGGGTTTAATATCTCGATGCAAAACGGGGGGATTTAATTCGTGTAAATAAATCAATATTTTGAGAACTTTTACAGCAATTTGTCTAATTTTAGATTCAGGGAATCTTTCGCCATTTTCTAATAGCTCTTGTAAAGATTTTCCAGGAATATAATCTTCCACTAAACCAAACCAAGGAATACCATTACCCTGTTCTTCAGATAGTTCAAAATAGTTACGATAACGGGGAATAAAAGGATGAGATAACCCTTGTAAAACTTTAGCCTCTCGTTCAAATAGTTTAAATTGTTCCCAGGAAAGTTGGGGATTAAATGCTAATAACTTAACTGTAACTTTTTCATAAACCTTAGAACGGAAAACCTGATTTACATCAAAAACCCACTTTAACCAAGGTAATTGTTTTTTTCGTGTAGCATATAAGTCAATAGGGGAAAATAAATCATCCGCTAACCAAGTTTGATGGCCAATAGCTGTCTTTCCCAAAACTTCTATGAGTCGATAACGTTGACTAATAATGTCCCCAACTTGAAACATAATCTTGATAATTAGTTTATAATTTATTCTCTATTTATATATTAATAGCTGCCAGGAAAAGACAAATAATTGATGAAAATTTATATTTCTTGTGACCATAACCTCCCATAATAGAAAAAGATAGTTATGAAAATGAGTAGTCATCAGACCATGAAAGTTGGTATATTAGGCTTCGGGGGACTTGGACAGGCAGCGACCAGAGTTCTCGCCCCAAAACAAGAAATGACTTGGGTTGCAGCGGCGGATCTCAAGGGTTATGCTTATTGTGACACAGGATTGAACCCTCAAACTGCGATCGCTACATATAGCAAACAAGGATCGATCGGTTATTTAGACTCCTACGGAACCCTTAGCAACCATAGTATCAAAGACCTCCTAGAAACGGCTAACGTGGATGGCTATTTTTTAGCTCTTCCTAACCTTCCTAACACTTTTATGGCTGATGTAGCAAGACAGTTTATCGCCTCGGGGTGGAAAGGGGTGTTAGTGGATGCTCTCAAGCGTACAAGTGCCGTGGAACAACTGTTACAATTACAGGGAGACTTACAGGCTGCGGGCATTACTTATATGACTGGTTGTGGCGCAACTCCAGGTTTATTAACTGCTGCGGCCGCTGTTGCTGCTCAAAGTTATCACGAGATCCATAGTGTTAAAATAACCTTTGGTGTGGGTATTGCCAACTGGGAAGCTTACCGCGCTACTATTAGGGAAGATATCGCCCATTTACCAGGGTTTAACGTGGATAAAGCTAACGCTATGAGTGATGCTGAGGTGGAAGCTTTCCTGGAGCAAACCAACGGCATTCTCGCCCTAGAAAATATGGAACACGCTGACGATATTATGTTAGAGTTAGCTGGCATTTGTTCCCGCGATCGCGTTACCGTTGGGGGTGTGGTAGATACCCGTAACTCGAAAAAACCTTTAAGTACAAATGTTCAAATAACTGGTCGTACCTTTGAAGGGAAAATATCCACCCATACCTTTACATTAGGGGATGAAACGAGTATGGCAGCCAATGTTTGTGGACCTGCTTTCGGTTATCTTAAAGCAGGGTTATCGTTACATAGTCGTGGTATTCATGGGTTATTTACTGCTGCTGAAATAATGCCTCATTTTGTTAAATAAGTAGGTAAGGGGAAGGGAAAGAATATAGAATTAAATTAATTCTATATTTTTAGTTCGTAGTCAAGGCTTTAGCCTTGATGACGAACATTCTTATTGTCCTAAAGGACTCACTACAAACTATCTAAACTATAGAGACTAACTACCATGAACATTGAACAAACAGTTATGGAATATCTGCGAAAACTTCCCCCCGATAAACAACAAGAAGTCTTAGACTTTACTCAATTTCTTAATCAAAAAATGTCCCTTCCAAAACCAGATCCTAACCTTACCCCAGAACAAAAATCCGCTAACTGGTTAGCATGGATAGATAGTCATCAATCATCTAATCCTCCCTTAACCGATGAATCTTTAGAAAAATTTGTTGAAAAAAGTGCTGAACAAAACCAACAATTAACACCTGAAGAAAGAACTCAAAACTGGTTAGCTTTTGTGGAAACGCTACCCAAACAAAGTGCTAATTTACCGGACGAAGCTTTACATAGAGATACGATGTATGATTAACTCATGGACTATCTTCTAGATACGAATATCCTACTAAGAATTGCTGATACTTCATCTTCGCAGCATTCTCTCGCTATTACAACCATTACTCATCTTCTTAGTCAAGGAAATAAAGGTGTAATTACTTCCCAAGTATTAATCGAATTTTGGGTAGTCGCAACCCGTCCTCGTGACGTTAATGGGTTAGGATGGACTCCTGAAGAAACCATCATAAAAATTCATCAATTCATTGCTCAATTTTCCTTTCTTCCAGAGAATGAATACATTTTTAACCAATGGTTTCAATTAGTTATTAATCATAATATTAAAGGGAAAAGAACCCATGATGTTAGACTTCTTGCGGTTATGATTGTTCATAATATTCCTTATTTACTAACTTTCAATCCTAATGATTTTATTTCCCTCCCTAATATTACTATTATTCATCCCCAAGACTTATTAACAAATTAGATCGTAGGGTGGGTTAGCTGCGGATTTGATTTTGATAAAAACATCATAAGTTTTTATCGGCACCGTAACCCACCATTTTAAGTATGTAATCTGTTGTACCATTTTGATCAACTTAGACTACATAAATTGATCAAAATCGGATTTGGAAGAATATAATATTAAGAAGTTCTGACTTTTCAGCTATAGTAATCAGTAATGATTCGTGAGATTATCGAGATATCCCCTTAATAAGGGGGGTTAGGGGGGATCAGTTTGAACATTAATTATCACAACTGATAAATGATTGCTATATTATTCCTGATTGCTATATTGTTATTAGAAAAAAGTTTTTAGTTCTTTTTCTTGGATATTTTTCTTTTGAAGAATGTACCAAAACCTAAAGCTGTTAAACTCCCTAATATGGTTAAAGGTTCTGGCACAGGTTGTGTTACTTTTACTACTGCGGCTAAATCTATATTGCCATTATAATTAGAGTAAACATTATTAAATAATGCCGTTTGTGTACTCGTTACCAAATTAATCTGACGAATATCATCTGAAAAATTAGTTTCTGCGATCAATGCAATATCTTCACTAGCATTATCAGAAAACGCTATTCCATCGAAAGCATTATTAGTTCCTGCTGTACTACAAGGAAGAATTTGGGAAGATGAAACTTCTGCTGTATTAATGTTAAATTGTCTTATGCCACTACAACTATCAGCTAACCAAAAAGAATTATCTGGTGCAACAGCTATATCGATAAAAGCAGATATATTATAAGGAGAACCATTTAATATTAATTCTTTGTTTTCAAGGATTGATCCTGTATTTTGATCAATTCTTAATAGTTCATTCTGTTGAGAATCGATCGCCCACAATATATCACCTTGAAATACTGCACCTTTAATTATCCTACCATTTAAGCGAGGACCGATCGCAGTCACCGCAGACTGTCCAGGGGTAATAGAAATCAAAGTTGAACCCCAGATTCCGCACTTCAAAAAGTAGCATTAAATACTACAAGCCTGGGTTTAATAATTAAGTATAATTGCTTAAGCTCTTGAAGACAAAAAAGTGGGATAATTGCTTAAGTTGTTTCCTCTGTAAAAAAAGAGCGAAAAATGTCTTATTTAGAAGAAATACAAGTTAAAAATTTAGACCATTTAGGGATAGTAGCTGGTTTAATTGATGAAATAGGAATAGTCAAAATAATTAATAATAAATTAGGAATAGATGTTAGAGAAAAAATCTCAGCAGGTACAGTAGTTAAGTCTATTTTAATCAATGGACTAGGATTTGTTTCAAGACCTCTATATTTATTCAGTCAGTTTTTTCAAGATAAAGCCATTGAGAAATTGTTAGGAGAAAGAATTAAACCTGATTACCTTAATGATGATAAAATTGGGAGAGTAATGGATGAATTATATAAATATGGACTAAATGATATTTTATTGAAGTAGTTTTAGAAGTAATTAAAAAATTTAAAATAGACCTTAAATACTCCCATTTAGATTCCACATCATTTCATTTAGATGGAGAAGATAAAAGGGAAGAAGATAAAGAGAAACAGGAAGAAGAAAAAATTATTAAAGAAAGACCAATTTTTATTAAGAAAGGATATTCTCGGGATCATAGACCAGACTTAAAACAATGTGTCTTGGATTTAATAACAAGCCAAGATGGAGATATTCCATTATTTGTGAGAGTAGGAGATGGAAATGAATCTGATAAAGCTGTATTTGGAAAAGTTTTAGTAGAATTCAAAAAGCAAATAAAGTTTGATAGTATCATGGTTTGTGATAGTGCTTTATATGGTCAAGAAAATCTCCAACTAATCCAACATTTAAAATGGATAACGAGAGTTCCAATGACCATAAAAAAAGCAAAAGAATTAGTGCAAAATATAGAGGTGGAAGAAGTAAAAGATGAAGATAAAGAAAAAAGAAGTGACCTAAATTTAGAAAGTTATACCTGGAAAGAAGAAATTGTTACTTATGGTGGAATCAAGCAAACTTGGTTAATAGTCTTGAGTGAAAAAAGACAGAAAAGTGATTTGGAAAAACTAGAAAAACAACTTTCCCAAGAAGAGAAGAAATCCCAAAAATTTCTTAAAGAAATACAATCTGAAGAATTTGAACATCCTCAAGCTGCTCGATATAAATTAAAAGCTATTAATAAAAAATTGAGATTGTTGGAAATAAAAGAAGTTGAACTGATTGAAACTTACTCGAAAAAAAAGGAAAAGATTTATAAAATGATTAGTCTGATCATCAAAAAAGATGAAGAGATAAGTAGAAAGACTAAAGAAGCAGGAAAATTTATTTTAGCAACCAACTTAGTAGAGGAAAATAAATTAGAAGCTAGTGAAATTCTGATAACTTATAAAAACCAGCAATCTACGGAAAGAGGATTTCGATTTTTGAAAGATCCCTTATTTTTTACTGATAGTTTCTTCGTTGAAAAACCAGAAAGAATAGAAACAATGTTATTTTTAATGTCTTTGTGTTTGTTGATTTATAACTTGGGGCAAAGAGAATTAAGAAATTGTTTAAAAAGAGTCAAAAAAGGAATAAATAATCAAGTAGGGAAAGTAACATTGCGTCCGACTTTGAGGTGGATATTTCAATGTTTTCAAGGTATTCATTATGTGATTTTAAACGGAGTCAAACAAATTGTCAATTTAACAGAAGAAAGGCGTTTTATATTGAGTTTATTACCTGCATCTTGTCAAAGATATTATCTATAAATTGAATTGGATAAAGCAAAAATAATAAAAGAATAAGAGTCTAATGATATCAAATGAGAAGAGGAAAATCTCCTTCGTTTGTGCTGAGTCTTGCTAAGTTTTCAATGAGTATAAATCTTCTTAATTTGATTATTTTTCCTAAAAATTTAATGAAAAGAGAAATATTCTTGCCCAGGTATGATTTTCGGACTTTTTAAAACTATGTATTTTTTTATACTACATTTTGAAGTGCGGAATCTGGGTTGAACCAGAAGTTGTCAAAGCAAAACCAAATAATCCATCATTAGTAGAAATAGCTAACCCATCAACACTTATTCCAGCACCATTTAAGCTTAATTGACCATAATTAACAAAACCACCACCATTTTCGTTAAAAGAAAAGAGATTGGCCGGTGCTGCCCCTGGATAACTATTTTGTGCTTGTGAACTACTATCAATAAATCGAGATTTCACCCCAAAGACGATCGCCTCTGCCTCACTTGCACTAATTAAACTTAAACCCACAGCTAGAGTAGTTGTCAAAAATGTTGCAAAAATGTTCTTATTCATGATTATAAAATCTGTGTTTGAAGTAATGTGTCATTAGTTTAGCAATATATCATAGAAAAAAAATATTGGAGCTTCCCTTGTACTTCTATATTACAAGTCTTGTTTTAAGTTCTTTTTCTTGGATATTTCTCTTTTGAATAAAGTCCCAAAACCTAAAGCTGTTAAACTCCCTAATATAGTTAAAGGTTCAGGTACAGGTTGTGTTACTGTTACTACTGCTGCCAAGTCCATTGGCCCTGCATTATAACCACTATAAATATTGTTAAATAATGCAGTTTGTGTACTTGTTGTTAAATTAGCTATCCGAATATCATCTGAAGAATTAGCCTCTGCTATAAATGCAATATCTTCACCGGCATTATCAGAAAAAGTCAAACCAGCAAAGTTATTATTATTATTAGCAAAACCACTACTATTAATAATAATATAGTTATCTAAAACTTCCCCTGTATTTACATTAAAGGTATAATTTGTATTTCTATTTACTGAATAATAAAAAGTACCACCATTATCAATAGCAATATCAGAACTATTTGCTATGTTCACAGGAGAACCATTTAATATTAATTCTTTGTTTTCAAGGATTGATCCTGTATTTTGATCAATTCTTAATAGTTCATTCTGTTGAGCATCGATCGCCCACAATATATCACCTTGAAATACTGCACCTTTGATGATCCTACCATTTAATCGAGGACCGATCGCAGTCACCGCAGACTGTCCAGGGGTAATAGAAATCAAAGTTGAGCCAGAAGTATTGGAAGCAAAACCAAACAATCCATCATTAGCAGAAATAGCTAACCCATCAACACTTATTCCAGCACCATTTAACCTTAATTGACCATAATTAGTAAAACCTCCACCATTTTCGTTAAAAGAAAAGAGATTGCCCGGTGCTGCCCCTGGATAACTATTTTGTGCTTGTGAACTACTATCAATAAATCGAGATTTCACCCCAAAGACGATCGCCTCTGCCTCACTTGCGCTCATTAAACTTAAACCCACAGCTAGAGTAGTGGTCAAAAATGTTGTAAAAATGTTCTTATTCATGATCATAAAATCTGTGTTTGAAGTAATGTGTCATTAGTTTAACAATATATCATAGAAAAAAATATTGGTTCTTCTCAAAACAAATCAATGACAATTAATGTCCCCAAGTATTAATCACAATATTAGATTATTAAAATAAATTGGTAGGGGTCAATGGCCATTGACCCCTACAGAGAAATTATGAAATTACAAAAAGGCTGCTTTTCCTGCAAAACGGGCGGCTTTACCTAAGTCCCGTTCAATGCGTAACAGTTGGTTAAACTTAGCAATACGTTCACCACGACAACCGGAACCTGTTTTAATTTGTCCTGCACTTGTAGCCACTACTAAATCAGCAATGGTGGTGTCTTCTGTTTCACCGGAACGATGGGAAACAAAACATTTATAGTTATGCTTTTTGGCTAGTTCAATGGTGTCTAAGGTTTCGGTTAAACTACCAATTTGATTAACTTTAATAAGAACAGAATTAGCCACTCCTTTCTCGATACCTTCGGCTAAAATAGTAGGGTTAGTACAGAAAAGATCATCCCCCACTAATTCAACTTTATCGCCAATTTTATCCGTTAGTTCTTTCCAACCATCCCAGTCATTTTCTCCCATACCATCTTCTAAAGAAACAATGGGATATTTATTCATCCAATCTTGCCAAAGTGCCACCATTTCTGAGGGGGTTTTTGTGGAGTTATCAGACTTAAAGAATAAATATTTGCCATCTTTCCATAATTCTGAGGTAGCAGGATCAAGACAGATAGAAATATCTTCCCCAGGTTTATAACCCGCAGCTTCGATCGCCTCTATGATAAACTCGATGGCATCTTCATTGGATTTTAAATTAGGTGCAAACCCACCTTCATCCCCGATACCTGTGCTTAATCCTTTATCCTTGAGTAGACCCTTGAGAGTATGGAAGGTTTCTGCCCCCATACGAATAGCCTCGGCAAAACTAGGAGCATTATGAGGAGCAATCATGAATTCTTGAAAATCAACCGTATTATCGGCGTGAGATCCTCCATTGATAACGTTCATGCAGGGAACTGGTAATAAAGAAGCGTTGGTTCCCCCTAAATAGCGATAAAGAGGCATTTTCAGGTAATTAGCTGCGGTACGAGCAGCCGCTAAGGAAATGGCTAAAATGGCATTAGCCCCCATCTTAGCTTTATTAGGAGTACCATCAAGATCAATCATGGTTTGATCGATCGCCCGTTGTTGGGTAACATCCATACCAATGAGAGCCGGAGCCAGATGATTATTAGCGTTTTCGACGGCTTTAAGTACCCCTTTCCCTTTATAACGGGACTTGTCTCCATCACGCATTTCTACAGCCTCTTTTTCTCCTGTAGAAGCCCCAGAAGGCACTAACGCACTACCCACAGTACCATCTTCAAGCATGACTTGAGCTTCAACCGTAGGGTTTCCCCGTGAATCAAGCATTTCTGAGGCGATAATTCTTTTAATCCGCATGAATTCCAGTCTCCTTAATAATCGTTGCAATAGTTTACACTATTGAAGAAATCATGCTCTAATTATCTGTCATTTCTTGCTATTATTCTCGGGATTTTCCCTTAAGATTTTCTAAAAAATAACCTTAAACTAAAGGCAAATTCCTAATAATAAACTCTTAAATTTATCAAAAATAATTGGGTCTAAAATCCTGGCTTACAAGGAACCCATAGTTTTTGAAAGGGAGCATAAATCTCTGTCTCAAAAACAACTTCTAAGTTCCCCTCCTGGGAGGGACGGGGGTGGGTAGGTTAGAGGTGGGTTGACTTGGTGACTTGGCTAACTCAGCAACCCCAAATACCCCAATTTAGTTGGAATTAGCGATGCCAACGTTTATTTTGCTGGGAAAAATCACCCTTAAATACACTAATTTTGTTATTTAGATAAATAGTGAGAGAAAGGAGACTGTAATGACTTATTCATCTGTCTTTTCACCATTTTCGCCCAACTATCAAAATCAAAGTTTTCTGCTAGAGGATTTAGGGATTCCTGTAATTCTTTTTCTTGTTCCCCTGTAGGTAATATCCCGATGCCTACTCTTTGATTTTCCATTAATTAAACCTCCTAGCCGATGATTCGACTAATATTTTTTGCTGTTAACTTAGTTTTTTATCTTTTACCATCATACCTTTTTTGGGGAGAAATTAAACGGTTAACTTTCGGTTAAGCAAAGTTAAATTCTCTGATGATTTAGTAAACCTCCGTATAATTCTGGTTGTATAGTTTAGAAGATTGTGTTAACAGAGTAATATCGAATAAAGAACTTAAATTATTGATAATCTATGGACAATCCACAAAACTCGAGTAGAGAAAAGCAAAAAATGCTTAAAGGAGAATATTATAATTCTTTTGAAGAAAGCTTACTTTATGATAGAAAAAGAGCAAAAAAATTATGTCAACAATTAAATGCTATTCCTGATGGAAGTCAAGGCGAAAGAAGTAAAATAATTCAGAATTTATTACAAACAGATAAACAGGTATGGATTGAATCTCCTTTTCGCTGTGATTATGGTTATAATATTGAAGTTGGTGACAACTTTTATGCTAATTTTGGCTGTATTATTCTCGACTGCAATCTAGTTAAAATTGGTGACAATGTTAAATTTGGTCCCAATGTACAAGTTTATGCTGCAACCCATCCTACTAACCCCGAAGAAAGAATTGCAGGGAAAGAAATGGCCTATCCTATTACCATTGGTGATAATGTTTTGATTGGGGGAAGTTCTATTATTCTTCCTGGTGTGACTATTGGTAATAATAGTGTTATCGGTGCCGGAAGTATTGTGACAAAAAATATTCCTGAAAACGTTGTTGCTGTGGGCAACCCTTGTCGTGTTCTTCGGTCAATTAATTGTTAATTGTTAACTGTTAATTGCTTATTCATTCATATTCTTATAAGTAGCAACTGCGGAGGGAGAAATACGATTAAGATAACGGAAAATCCAATATTTAAGAACCGTATCTAAGATAACGGGAAACGTCGCAATAAACAGAAAGTTAAACTCTTGGTTTTCTGGTAAACCAAAATGATGAGCAACCCCTTCTAAAATAACCTCCCAACCATGAGGAGAGTGGAAACCCACGAACATATCAGTAAACAAAATAATCAAAAAGGCTTTAGCTGGATCACTTAAACCATATAAAATTTCATCCAAAAAAGATTTAAGAACTTCAATTTCTTTACGACTACTGACAATTACCAAAGCAAAGGCACCGATAGAAAATAAATCAGCAAAAACATTACCAATAGAGTCAATTCCATGGGCGCGGTACTCTTGGGTTATTTCTGTGGCTTTGTGCTTAACTTTTTCTTCAATTTCTTCATCTGTTAGGTTTTCTCGTAAACCAATTAAACCTTGAAATCTAAGGATTTCTTCATAATGACTTAATTCTTGAAACGCCTCTTCTTCTAAGTCTTTATTGATAAAAACAACCTGTTCATGATTTTGAAAATATTGACGAATAATAGGAGTTAATAGAAAAGTTTTTGTCAACTGATGAGTCAATAAAGGGACAATGATTAACAATAAAATAAACTTAATAGAAAGGGCTGTTCTCAAACGAGACTTCCTATATTTGTTGATAACTTGCTCTTCACTTTCTCCTGATTTTGGATCAATTTCTTGTTTAATACGATTCAGTGTGTTAATAAAAGAACGAGGTAAAACACCTGTTTTTTGCGAAGCAGAGGCTAAAGGATTATCATGGCTTTGAACCGTAGAATTGTGCAGTTTTTGTTCATTCTCTAATTGTTGCCTTTCTTGACCATTTAAAGATTGTTCGGGTAAAATCAGAGAAGCATTATCAATTGTGTGTGTAGCCCTAGATTGGTAATGAGATGTAACTTGGTCAATAAAGTCTAATTTATCAAAAATAATGGCAACCTTGGTCGCATTATTTTGTAGTTCTTTGTCATTTGTGATATCTTGAGAAGGGTCTTTAACATTAGAAATATTGAGAAATAGGCGACTGGTTTTAAACACACCCAATGCCATGTTTATTTTTTGTAAATGACCATTAACTTCTGTTTCAAAATAAGCAATAACGCTGTCACCATAGTCAGCATTTTCTGTGCCTACTTTCTGCCCACCAAAATGATTATCTTCAATTGCCTTGATCTTTAAAGCCGCTTTATATGCCGTATCTAAGGATCTTTGGGGAGTAGCTGTTAACCAATTAGAAGTCTTTTTAATCAACGACTTAAATTTCATAATAATTTCGACTTACCTGCAACAAAAAAAATAAACTCAACACACAAACCACAAGAAATCATTGCAAAATAATTGTCTGTTAACCCATTTACTTGAGGACTGTCCGTGAAACGAACCTCTCTGTGGATAGAAGGAACCACCCAAACCGGAAAAACAACCGAATTGATCCAAGAATTTTGTCATTGGGTTGAAGATAAACGTCAGAACAAAAATTTGTCTTCTGTTCAATCCGTCACCCAAAACTTGGCCTCATCAGTGTTGGTTTTTTCAGCTAATGATGATAATCGTCGTGAGTTAGCCGATCGACTCTCCTTGGCTGTCAAGGGAAGTTACCCTATTTACTGTAAAACCCCCATAGGCTGGATGAGAGATGAAATCAAACTGTTTTGGCCCTTATTGTTCGAGGAACTTTCTTTAAAAGCCCAGTTTCCCTTGCTTTTGCGCCCCGAAACGGAACAATTCCTGGCCACGGAGTTATGGCGACACCATCGGAGCGATCGTGGCAACTCCCCCGAAAACCAGTTTTTAGCAAATTTGACTGGAAATAGCGAGTTTCGCTTTGTTCGTCAAACCCTGGACTTACTCCAGTTAGCTGGTGCTAGTGGGCTTATGGTGGAGCATATACCCTATATTCTAGAACATGGTTTAGAGGGAGGGGAGTATTTTTTAGAACAGTTAAATAATTCGGAGATGACGGGGAATTCTTTGGCTCAATTACGGGGTGATCTCATTTTAGAATGGCAGGAATGGTGTTTAAATCGAGGTTTATTGAGTTATGGTTTAATTTATACCCTTTATTGGCGGTATTTATTGCCTAATTCCCAATATCAACACCATCTCACCACTCGTTATCAGGGCATTTTTGCCGATGATGTGGATGATTATCCGGCGATCGCTGTTGATTTATTTAAGTTTTTTTTAGATCATCATGCTTTTGGTGTATTTACCTACAACCCCGATGGACAAGTCCGTTTAGGATTAAATGCCGATCCTCAATTTTCATGTGAATTATCATCTCATTGTCAGGTCAAAATATTAGCCAACTATCCGAGAATTCAGAGTAATTATGGTGAATTAATTACCCAACTAGCCACTAATCCTTTATCGGTAGAAACCTTACCGGATTGTTTTACTTCTATCCAAGCTAGTTCCCGTGCTGAATTATTAAGAAAAACTGCTGACTTTATTGTTGCAACTATCAAAAGCAAGCAAATAAATCCCGAAGATGTCGCCATTATTGCCCCAGGATTAGACGAAATTGCCCGTTACACAATGCTGGAAATATTATCAGCAGCCAATATTCCTATTAAACCTTTAAATGAACAACGTTCTTTAATTAGTTTTCCTTTAGTTAAGGCTTTATTAACTCTATTAGGCATGGTTTATCCAGGTCTAGCTAGATTATTTAACGGGGATGATATTGCTCAAATGTTAACTGTTTTAACTTATAGTTATCAGGAAAAAATAGCTATAATTGATCCGGTAAGAGCAGGTTTAATTGCGGATAGTTGTTATCAGGTTAAATCGGAAAATTGCCAATTTTTACCCATTGAAACCTATCCCCGTTGGGATAGAATCGGTAATGGAGCAACAGAGGCTTATAATCATCTAATTGATTGGATAAATAAGATACAATTTCAAGTGGAACAAGACCAGCTTTCCAGTCCAGTGAGAGTGCTAGATAAAGCAATTAAAGAATTAATAGAAGTCAACTATCAATTATCTTATCAAGAATTATCCGCTCTAAGAGAATTAACAGAAACAACTCAACATTTTTGGGAAATAGATAATCGTTTACAACAATCTAATCCTAACCCAAAATTACCAAGAGCAACCTTAATTGAGTTTATTCAATTATTAAGACGGGGAACCATTACAGCTAACCCTCGCCCCCCCTATTACTTAGGGAAAAAACCCAGTTATGTCACCTTAGCAACTATATTCCAGTATCGCTCTTTAAAAAGTTGTCACCGTTGGCAACTTTGGCTAGATATATCCTCTAATTTATGGGAAAAAGGTGGGGCTTCAGTTTTATTTTGCGCCCCCTTATTCCTCAGAGAATGGTCAGGAAGAACCCTAACACCTGAAGATGAATTTGAGGCGGATCAAGCCCGTTTACAGCGCATTTTGAGGGATTTATTGGGACGAGTAAAGGATAAAGTTATACTCTGTCACAGTGACTTAAGTGTTAAGGGAACAGAACAAACAGGCCCTCTTTTGACTTTAGTTAATGGCTGTGAAGAAATATAGCAATAGACAGGCTAGTTAGGACACACAAATTATATTTTAAGGGAACAGGGAACAGGGAAAAGAAAAATGCCCTAATAGCCTTGGCGACTGCTATATGATAGAAATCAATCTGTTATCAATGGATAATTGATAGTTTATAATTCAACAACTTATTGACTAATAGTCAGCTTGTTCCTAAGAATTTCGTAGTAATTGTTTTACCGTTCCTAATAACTCATCATGAGGAAACGGCTTAACAATGTAAGCATCCGCCCCTTGTTTTAAACCCCAATAACTATCCACCTGGGTATTTTTTGTGGAACAAAGAATTACGGGAATATGTTCTGTTTTGGGATCGCTTTTAATACTACGACAAGTTTGATAACCATTCAGGTTAGGCATAACCACATCCAGAATGATTAAATCAGGAGCTAGTGATTTTAGCTTCTCTAGGGCCTCAGCCCCATCTATGGCGGTGGCAACAGAAAAGCCATTTTCTTTTAATAAACCAGCAATCAGTTCACGTTGGGCAGGGCTATCATCGGCTACGAGAATTGTAGGCATAACAAGTCATTTAAAAATAAGCTTAGGTGGCAATAAATTACAAATCCTATCAATATAGTATACCCAGGAATCCGCTCTAGCTATCATCTCATAAGGTGATTTCCGAGAAAGCTTTTCCCATAGGGGGTAATCGCTTGGACTAAAGGCTTTCAAGAAATAAAAGGAACAGAGAGTTAGCGGATCTTGGTACACAACTTTAAAATTTCATAATTGGCTTGTCTGAAAAAACAGAAGAAATAGATTAAAATGAAGAGGTAAAAAGATTAGAGAGAGTAAATTGAAGCTAAAACAGACAAATCATCCCTTAACCCCGTCGATGGTCGATGATTTACGTTTAGCAGCCTCAAAAATGACGGGAGCAGAGCGTCGTTCATTTCAAGCTGAAATGTGTCTCAAGTATTGTGGAGGAAGTGCCAGACAAACCGAAATCGTGTTTGGTTGGGGGAGAAAAAATGTTCAACTTGGATTACATGAAAAACGAACTGGGATAGTGTGTTTAGGATTACAATCAGTCAATAGTGGATGTAAAAAATGGGAGGAAAGATACCCAATAGTTGCCCAATCATTGAAAGAAATAGCCGAAGCTCACGCACAACAAAACCCCACATTTAATAACCCCATTGCCTATACAAGATTAACGGCGGCTGAAGCCATTAAACAATTAAGAAATCTAGGATATAATGGAGAGGAGGTTCCTGCTGCTTCGACAATGGCAGATATTTTAAATCGTTTGGGCTATCGATTAAGAAAAGTGGTAAAAGCTAAACCTAAAAAAAAATCTCGGAGACGGACGCTATCTTCGAGAATATAGAGAAAAAAGATAGAAAAAAAGACCCTTCTGTGAAACGTTTAAGTATGGATTGTAAAGCAACTGTGGAAATAGGAGAATATTCACGTGGCGGACAAACCAGAGGTTATAATCAAGCTCAAGATCATGATATGGGAACTAAAGAAAAATACGTTCCTTGTGGGATTGTAGATGAAGATACAGGGCAACTTTATGTAACTTTTGGAAGTTCTTATAAAACGAGTGATTTCATGGTAGATAACTTGGAGCAATGGTGGACAAGTCTGAGTATAACTGAAAAGCAGCAACTAGAGAACATCCAAATTAAAGTTGATAATGGAGCAGAAAATAGTGGAATAAGAAGGCAATTTTTGAAGAGAATGGTAGAGTTTGCCGACCAAACTAAGAAATCTATTCAATTACTATATTTTCCTCCTTATCACAGTAAATATAATCCCATAGAAAGATGTTGGGGAATTTTAGAGAGGCATTGGAACGGAACACTTCTGAGAAATGCTCAAACGATGTTAGCTTGGGTAAAAACTATGACATGGAAAGGCTTAAATCCGATAGTTAAGTTAAGTAAAAAAGTTTATCAAAAAGGCATTTCTTTAACGAAAAAAGAGATGAAGGAAATTGAGAAACGTTTAGAACGTAATCCTCACTTACCTAAATGGGATATTTTGATTAGACCCAGTTAGTCTAAAAAGTTAATAAGAGTGTAAAATTAAGTGAATTTCCTTTTTAAAAATAGTCAAAGCTAATTTAAAAGTTAGCGTATTTCTTTCTTTTAGATAGGGAGGTTTTTGTTCGCGGAAAGTATCCGCGAACAACTTTTTATTTTTCCCTTTTCGCTTATTTGAGATGTTCTACAAACAGATTCTGAGAATGGGTGGGAAACTTTTTCTTGGAAATCACCTAATTAATTCCAAAAAGCCCTAACTCGAATTGGGTGGTTAGGGCGACTTAACATCCCTGATAATAGTATGGGAAATGTAATTATCAAACAATATTGTTCAGTTTAGTGGCGACGGGATCGCTGTCTTCGCCGAGTCGCCTCTTTACGTTTGCGTTTTTCTTGTGGCGTTTCAAAAAATTGGTGCTTTTTATAGTCTGTATAAATTCCAGCTTTAGCAACCTGTCGTTTAAATCGACGTAACGCAGATTCTATGGGTTCGTTTTGACCAACAACTACTTGGGTCATTATCTCAGTTTACACCTCCTGTTTTCTGTGCGTGATGTTTATTGTCCCTTAGACTGACGCTAGGAACAGTATTGAGGTATATTTCCTCAACTTGTCAATTATAACTTATTTTTGGATACCTCACCTAATAACATTGATCCCTTTAATTAACCAGCGATCGCCTTGACGAACTAGATCATAGCGAACCCGTAAATTATCTTTATAGGAACGGCCAGGTTGACTTCCTTGATAAGATTGGGCGGACTCTTTAACATTGGCATCAACTACCGCTTGATTGGGATTATTAGGACTGGGATTGAAAGAATTAACAGCAACTTGGTGTTCGTAAGTCCAGTAACTCTGATTTTGTTGTAATTGTTGTGCCTGTTTTTGCCATCGAGTCAGTACAGGATCGGCCAAAATTTTCTTGAGGGATTCTATGTCATGGTCTTTACCCAAAGCCTGTGATTTAGTCCCTAACCAGGTTTCTATAACTTGTTGCGCCCCTTCGGAGGTCAACATTCCCGTCACTGTTACCATTTGAGCATTAGCGGCCGGGATATCGATCAAAGGTCGATGGAGAGCAACGGAATACTGTCCTTCTTCTAGGGCAGATAAGGGGGCATTGCTTTGATTTAGCCAGGTTGTTGCCAGTCCAATTAATCCCACTCCCCCTAAAACAGCAACCGCCATTAAACCTAGTTTTGGGCGGAACAGAGTAACCCGACGATTATTCCGTCTTGGGGAACCCTTAGCTGGGGGTTTACTGTTGGGGATAGTTTGGGTGCTAGCTGGCTTATTGCTTGAGGATTTTTCGGAGACTGTTTCAGGTATGGGTTCAGGGTTAGGTTTTTGGGAGTTTTTCAGTCGTTTACGACGACGAGCATCCCGAATATCTATAGGGGAAGAGGAACGAACTGGTAAGGGGGGAAAGGGATCTGCAACAGGAACAGCAGTTCCATGATTATAAGTATTATGACGAGATGGTTGGATGTTCTCTTTTTTCTTTACTGGACGAGGTCTAGGCGCAATTGGAGTTAGTAGGCCATTGAGATAGGCTTGAACGCCTTGATCGGCAAAATAGTCTTTTAATGAGGGTTGTCTGCCTTGTAAGTCCCGACAATGACTAAAAACTTCCGTTTGTAGCCAATGCTCACCATAAAGGCATAAGCCAGGCAGGAGATCGGGCGCACCTTGAGATTTTTCTCGGATAAAGTTTAAAGCTTGTTGATCTTGACAACGTTTTAATGCTTGTGCTGCGGCTTCGGTTTGTCCCAACAATAAAGCGACAATGGACTGTTCAATGGATACATCTTGACGGGGTTCTAGTCCTTCGAGTACGGTTTTCGCCTCTAAGATTAAGGAGGGTTGTTTATGGGCAAAACCCTGAGCAATGAGGGCATATACCCCTAAATAAGCTGCCACAGACGAGGGACGCTGGGACTCCTCCATAAAAATGTCTTTTTGTTCAGTCGCTGTTAAATAAGTCCTAATCTGCTGAATAAATCGTAAAAAATCGTCAATTCCTAGTCCAGAGCCATCGTCTCCTTTGCCATCGATCCCCTGACGTTCTTCTAACATGGATTGTAATAATTTAATCCCTGTTTGACGAGGAGTTTTATTTTTTAGGGGCAGTGCTAATAATTCTAAAATTTGGTAGGGACGAAGCTTGTGCAGTTCTGTACGAATTTCCGTTTGTATGGAGGGAAACAGATTGTTTTTCTCTAGCAGGGTTAATCCTTGTCTTCCTGCTGAATCTGCCCCCTCATAAGCTTGTTGATGCCACTGCTCACGACTAATTTCTAGATAAGCTAAAGCAATGCTTAAGAATGTGTCACTCCGCTGCTTTGTGGCTGTATCATCAATGTTTAAGGATAAAGGAGAGGTGGGTAGTGTGGATAAATAACTTTCACCGTAGTTAATAACTAGCTCATATTCCCCCAATTCATGAAAGATCAGGAGACTGCCGGGTAATTGCTCCGGCTCAACTTCAATCTCCCAAGTAGTGACAGAGGAACTTTCTCTTATTGCTTCTGTCTCTGTGGCTGAAGACTCAGCCCCCTCTTGCTCCTGATAAGCAGATTGGGCTTGCAAAAATTGGTTTTCATATTTAGCTTTTTGGGTTGGATTCGATAAAACACTATAGGCTTGCTCAAGCAACTGTCTACGAGCTTCTATGGCCAGATCACTGTATTCCCGACGGGGTAACTGTACACTACGATCTCGATAAGCTTGCCGAAGTTGCTCATCTGTTGCTTGGGGGAAAATTCCTAATATCCTGTAGTAGTCTAGCGGTATGCGCACGGTTGACTTCCTCAGAGCAGGGTTACTTATTATATTTAACAAAGATGATTATAGGAAATCATCTATGGTATTTAAGGGACTTGATTATAAAATCAAAAATAGGTCTGGCAAAATTGTAACTTAAAGATTCCTTTTAGTAAAAATTTTTTTTATTTGTGGTAGTCAGATACACCTTACCAGATAATACCTATTCAGTATCACATTATCCCCAAAGCTCATCAAAAATGATAGTTGGGACTTCCTGACTCAAGATCAGATATTTCTGCTCATAGAGCCATTTCTGCTAAAGTGGAACAGAAGGAAATTGCTTTTTCCGCACAAAGGTCAGAAAGCTTACCTCGATCTCTGATTGTAGCGACATTTTTAATTCTTGGTTGGCTCCCTTTGATTTATAGTTCAATTGTTCTTGAATACGGTTAGAATTGTTATGGTTTCCGAACGTACTTTGCCTGAATTTAATACAGTATCGATTCAACTGACCAAAGCAGAAGGGTTAATGTTGTACGAGGATATGACCTTAGGACGCTTATTTGAGGATAAATGTGCTGAGATGTATTATCGGGGTCGAATGTTTGGCTTTGTCCATCTCTACAACGGACAAGAAGCGGTTTCTACAGGTATTATTAAAGCCTTACGCCCTGGTGAAGACTATGTATCGAGTACCTATCGGGATCACGTTCACGCCCTCAGTTGTGGGGTTCCCCCCCGAGAAGTAATGGCCGAGCTATTTGGCAAAGAAACCGGTTGCAGTAAAGGCCGTGGGGGTTCGATGCACTTATTCTCGGAAAAACACCGTCTGTTAGGGGGTTATGCTTTTGTGGCTGAGGGTATTCCCGTGGCCACAGGCGCAGCCTTTCAGAGTAAGTATAGACGGGAAATGATGGGGGATGACAGTGCCGATCAAGTGACGGCCTGTTTCTTTGGAGATGGAGCCAGCAATAATGGTCAATTTTTTGAATGTTTGAATATGGCCTCTTTGTGGAAGTTACCCATTATTTACGTAGTGGAAAATAATAAATGGGCTATTGGTATGGCCCACGATCGCGCGACTTCCGAACCTGAAATCTATAAAAAAGCCAGTGTTTTTGATATGGTGGGGGTAGAAGTGGACGGTATGGACGTTCTTGCAGTCAGGAAAGTAGCCCAAGAAGCCGTAGATAGAGCTCGTGCCGGAGAAGGCCCCACTTTGATCGAAGCTTTAACTTATCGTTTTCGGGGTCACTCCCTCGCTGATCCCGATGAACTGCGATCGCCTGATGAAAAACAGTTTTGGGGTAATAAAGATCCTATTCAACGCTTAGAAGCTTATTTAATTGAACATAATTTAGCTAATCAAAGCGAGTTGGATGAAATTAAGCAAAAGGTTCAAGCAAGTGTTGATGATGCTGTGAAATTTGCTGAAGAAAGTCCTGAACCCGATCCTAAAGAGTTATATCGTTACATATTTGCCGAAGATTAAGGCAAGAGTGAACAGTGAACAGTGATCATTTAGAAGTTGATTAATGGGTCACTGTTCACCGAATAATTAATAATTTACAGCGAGAAGCAGAAAGTTGAGAGAGAGTTCTTTTTTTTCATTGAAACCATAAAGTTTTTAAATCAGAAAGAGTGATTAACTATGAGAATAGCAATATTTTAAGGTAAAAAAGTCTGTAATTTTACTTACTAAAAATAAATTTATAAATTTTTCAGTAGTGTTATTTAAGTAGTATTGTTTAAATATCAAGTAAATAACCGAATTTTTGCCGTAAGTAATCACAGATTGGTCAGAGCTTTTCTTTGCCAGTATAAATACTTAATTACTCTTTATAAAAAATTGCAAAAATAGTTAGTTTTACGGATGATATTTTTAGAAAATGTTCTCAACAATAGTCGTGTTTAAATAGTTATATTAAACCCCAGTTATTAGTGATCTAGATCATTGCCAAAACGTGATCTGATATATATAATACATATTATATATATTCTAAACTGTTAAACTAAATTCTTGATGTTAAATAGAATCATGATGAGATTATGAACAGAAAAATAGAACTGTTAAAAATAAACACAAAAAACAAAGGTTTTACAATGGTAGAAGTTTTAGCTGTACTATTAATCTTAGGTGTACTGGCAATTGTGGCAGTTCCTATCAAAAGTTGGGCAGAAAATCCTCTAGGGGATGCTACTAAACAAACCGTTGGGATATTAAACCTGATCCGAATGCGAGCTATTTCCACCACATCAGCTTATCGAATTAAATTAGATCCTGATGTTTCTGGCAATAAATATAAAGTTGAAATCGCCAAAACAAGAGGTTGCGAAAGTTTAACTGAATTAACGGCTGATGTAGAATCAACAGAGCAAGAATTAACTGTAGCTTCAACAGAAGGTGTTAGTGGTAGGAGATAGTATTATTGTCGGTACTGATGAATATGAAAATGAAATTATAGCCACCAGTGCCTCGACAATAACATTAGGAAAACCCTTGGGTACTTCTCAAAAAGAAAAAGCAAATATTGAACTAATTAATAACTGGTTTAAGGATATTTACTTCAGCCAAGATAACCTAACATTACCGGAAGAAATCACTATCCATGGTAATCCTACTAATTGGACTCTATGTTTTGATAGTCGAGGACACGCCAACGTTTATGATCCTTTGGGAGTATTGAGTTATGACTTAACCTTAACCTTAACCAATACTGCAAATAAGAGTTCAAGTGAAATAACTATTTTTAGGGGAGGTGCCGTGAAAGTCGAATATCTTGATTAAATCAAACTTAAACCGAATAAAGCCTTAACAAATGTATAGAGGAAAGGGGGTTGATTGTGAGCTTTTATCTACTGTTTTCAAAAAAACATAAAAACTTAGGAGCTACTCTAGCTGAAAATTTAGTTTCATTTACCATAGTAACGACCACTATATCTGTGATGACTCCTATCTTCTTTTCTCAAAAAGAAGAAAATGTTAACCAAAAATTTTTAACAGGAGCTATTAATCTATCTAAAGAACATCTAGATGATTTAAGGCGACAAAAAATTATCGATCTCCCCTTGGGGAAATCAACAATTCAAAAAGAAACATCGGGGTATTCTTATGAGTTAAAACAATATATTTGTACGGAAGAACCAATTGTCAACGCCGACCAATCTGTTACTTGTAAAACGACAATAGAAAAAGAAAACAATTTACGTCACATTATTTTAAGTATTGAGAAAAATGAAAAACAAATATACAAAGTTCAAACCGCATTTACTCGCCTTAGATAGACCGAATCAAGGAATTACTCTTATGGAACTACTCACAGGAACTATGGTTTCATCGATTATTATCAACCTTGGTTTTATGGGTTTTTCCCTATCTCGACAAATGTATCTTCAGGATCAACAAACTAACGATGTTAATCAAGCCCTGCGGATTGTTTTTGAGATGGTGGGTGCTGATATTCGGCAAGCAGGAGAGGGCTTTGCTGAAGATCCTAACTTTCCGAGCGTCGTTGTTACCAAAGACGATGATGGTAATTAAGAAATTAGTATTCGACGCAGCGTATTAAGTATAAGTCTTCCTGTCTGTCGTCGGGTTGTCTCAGGAACCACTGAGGAGGTTATGGTTGTGGATGAAACCGGTTCGATCGCTGGCTGTGACGTGATTGAAAAGGATAATGGTTGGCCTGATAGTTTAGATAGTTGGAGAGATTATCGCACCTCAAATGGCAGCACAGTTCGTGCTTTTATTTACGATGGGGTTGGCAATGGAGAATTCTTCGACTATGCCGGTGAAAAAACATTTGCTGAGGACGGTTCGACTGTTACCCCCTCTCCAGATGCTGTGGCATCAGCCTCGATCACCACAGATCGTCATAGATGGGAGAATACATATGAAGCCAATGGTTCCAGTCGAATTTATCTAATTGAGGAACGTCATTATCGATTAGAAAACAATAGACTCCAGTTAACTCTTGATAACAACCCTGATGACACTTTTACTATTTTAGGCAATTTAGAGACTTTTCAAATTATTACTCATATTCAACAAGATTTATCCGCCACTTCTTCACAAAGATATACTTGTACCGTTATTCCTCCTCAAAAATCTACTGATTGCAATGTAACACTCCCCAATGATTATGTTTGGTCTCAAATAAAATTTCTGGAAATTAAGTCCAAAGTTCTCATTAACGACTCTTCTTCCTTTGCTCTGGAAACAGAACAATCTCAAAAAGTATTCCCCCGAAATATTTTGAATTATTAAAGTAATCCTACAATGAAAAAACTATCTCCAAGCACTCAAAAGTATATTTTTTTCTTAAAAAGCCTATATCAGAGCAGTAAAGGTTATACATTCATCCTAGCCCTTGCTTTAGGTTTAACTCTACATTCACTGTTAGTTGCCTACGCCGTTGTCATTAGGGTTGAGAGCATCAGTACCAAAGGTTCAGCGGACAGTAATAATGGCTTTTATGGTGCTGAAGCTGGACTTAATCGCAGAGCGGAAGAAATTAGGAAAACTTTCGTTGATTTTAATCGACCTTCAGGATCTAGTCCATCCTCTGTGGCTAACTGTCTAGATTCTGACTCTAGCAATGATGGAACTGGAGATTTTGGATGTCAGCAGTATGAGTTTGTTGCTGCTTCAGAAAGCAAAGATGGTCATCTGGCCGCCACTTATGTTGTCGAGCGCAATGGTGGACGGACCAAAGTTGGTGTTGTTCCCAGAGGGGAAGCTTACCAAAACCTCAATATGCTGGAATATAGTTATTCGGTTTACTCCATCGCCAAACGGGAAAACGCGCCTCCTTCTGAGGTAACAGCAATTTTACAACTAGACGTTAAAAGTCGTCTTGTGCCCATGTTTCAGTTTGCTGCCTTTTATGCCAATGATTTAGAAATTCTCCCCGGTCCAATCATGGATTTAAACGGGCCAATTCATACCAACGGCAATCTCTATCTTGGTGCCAATGAGAATAAAGGACTCAATATCGATGGTCAAATTACCCTTTCTGGCAATCTCTACAATAGTCGGAAGAATGATAATTCTACCTATCCCGATGGAAGGGTGACAATTATTAACGCCGCCGGGACAAGCTTTTTGAATCTTTTGTCAAAAGGGACAGGAAGAACCAACCAAACTAAAAATCCTATGGACCCTATTTTGGTTAGCACTGCTTGGGGAACTCAAGTACAATTGGGTATGGAGTCGATTTCTTTGCCCCCTCCAAGTTTTTTGGATAAGAGTGGGGAGTATTACGAAAAAGCGAACTTACGTTTTTCCTATAAACCCGTTGCCACTTCTAATTCTGACCCTGATTTAACCACTGTTCCTTTTGAAGTCACTACCGTTAATCAAGTTTCTGGCAATGCTGTTTCTTTGACAGAAGGGGAGTTACGCAGTTTACGGCAGCCTATTTTAGTTAGTGAAGAACTTGCTGACATCAGCGATAACGATTTTAAGGTTTGTAACCCTGTAAGTAACTCTCTAAACCTCTCCATTCCTGATTTAAACCCAACTGGAAATACAGAACTGACTGAACAACTGCCAGAACTTTTATATATTGCTTTGGTTTCTCAAACAACTCCCATAACTTATTCATCACTTTCTCAACCCCTTAGCAGTGGTAATTTTTCTGAAGTCAGGACATCTCTACTGGATTTAATTAACTCAAAATTTTCTCTATCTTTGTCTTCTTTGCCATCAGATATCATTAACAAAACACCCAATCAAATTGCTGGTATAGACAATCGTTGTTTTGTTAGTGCTGTTGTGCAAGATATTGGGCGAGATAGTGGTTCCCATCAATCTACGCACCGTTTTTATAACGATCGCGAAGGTCGAGATATGCGTCTTTTGCAACTTAACTTTCAAAGTTTAGCTATTTGGAATAAAGTGGGTCGCTATGTTGAATTTACTAATGGGACACTGACAGATAATGAAGAGAATGAAGGATTTTCCGCAGAAGAAAAACTGTTTAACCTAGCAAGTCCCGATAGCGATGCACCAGAAGGTTCTTTTCAAAACTTGGGACTAGGAGCAAATGACGAAACTGATGGCGGTTTAGTAATCTACGCAACAATCGATGGTGGTACCTATTCTAAAGCCCGTGGTAATACCAGTCCCTATGGTTTTGCTATTACCCAAGGACAACAATTGATGAGCTTAACAAAAAGTGATTCTCAAAGACATGGATTAGGTGTTACTTTTGCCACGGATCAAGCGGTTTATTTACAAGGGGACTATAATATTTTTAATAAACAAGCAGCAGCTATTTTAACCGATTCTATCAATGTTTTGTCCAATGCTTGTCTCAATGCTGACAAAGCTATTCACAAACATTCTGATAAAAACTGCAATACCGATAACGATGAGGGCAAAAAAGATGCAACCTCAACCACTGTTAACACTGCATTTTTGAGCGGAACTGATATTACCAACTCGAAGTTAACTTCTGCATATAATGGCGGTTTAGAAAATTACCCCCGATTTTCAGAAAATTGGGCCGAGAAAACTTTGACCTATCGTGGTTCTTTTGTTAGTTTAGGCATCCCTGAACATGTTAAAGGGAGATGGAAAAGACAAAGATGCAACGCACCTAAACGAAATTGGGATTATGATCTTGATTTGAATGATGCAGATAACTTACCTCCATTAACACCTAGATTTGTTTATTTGAGACAAGAATCTTTTATTCGTAATTTCCAACAATAACAATTAAAGACATTTTTAGAGGGCAACAACAATGATATAATGGGGAGTTATGCAGGTAAAACCTGTAATTAAGTTAGGGATTTCAAGGACAAATTATGGAACCTAAACGAGAATTTTTCCCCAGGTTGAAAAAAACGGTAATGCCTCGCCCTTATTTTGCCACAGAAAAGGATATTTTGGGACAAAGAGGAACAGCAGCAGCAATGGATGCAGCAATTTACGGTTCAAACTGGTATTTAGACAAAGAACAAGGATTAATTGAAGTTTACGAAGCAGGGGCAGCTATTAGCTTTTTTAATCTGCTCCCTCGCAAAAATAAATATGAAAAAGAAGGGCTTTATTTACGGTTAAAAATTGCTTATAGAACTACAGAAAATGCGAATGTTAACATTCGTACTTTTTCAGGGAATCATGTTACCTTAGCTAACAGTCTTACTGGTGATATGTACGATGATCCCCAAACCTATTGGTGGGTAACAGATGATTTAACCCTGAATATTAACTCTATTTTTTCGGGGGAAAAACTTTGGTTACAAAGAGTTGACTGGGAATGGATGAGTAAGGAAATTATTTATGAAGATGAAGTTTTTGGTAAAAATACAATTCTTTATCGTTCCCTAGAAGATATTCAGAAACTTTACCAAGAAAAAGAAATCACTGATGACGATGTGAAAGACTTTTTAAGAGATAAGATCAACAGTGATGACTGGTTTGCCAAAAAATGTCTCGTTATGCTACGAGAAGAACAATTAATGGGAGAAAAGTTGGTTAAACTGTTTGAAGATAGTGGACTAGAATTATCCTAGTTTAGATTGAATTAAATAGAAAAGGGAAAGTACGTAGTCAAGGCTTTAGCCTTGATTATGACTAGCTTAAGAAAGTCCTCAAGGACTTACTACGAGCTTTAGCCTTGATTATGACTAGGGAAAGTAAGTCCTAAAGGACTTACTACGGGCTTACATTATTTTTGTATCCCTACTTAAATCCAGTTGGGTAACATTCTCATAGCAAACCCTTTTGAAGATAAAGGCAGTCCTAAATACATAGGCAACCAATACATAAAAGCTAGACTTATTAATAATAAGAGGAAGATTCCAACACGACGATTTAAAAGAGAGTGACCGATTAAACATTGTTCAATAATTAGGGTTTGCTGAATAAAAGCAAAACCCTATTCTTTAAAAGGTTACACCCATATTCGCGATCGCAAAAAAGATCAGCTTTGTCGGCTACAAACCGCTATAATTGGTAGAAACACCTCCCAGTTGTTGGTCAAGAACAAATGTATCGAAAAGAGGAGCAACCTTTACCGCCCCCAGAAAAATTTGAATTACCTTTCGAGGGCAAATTGTCCCCCAATAATCGTTGGGTAATCATGGCAGAGTTGATACCTTGGGATGATTTTGAGGAAGAATCTGCTAAACTTTTTTCAGCAGAAAAAGGTGCGCCAGCCAAACTATTTAGAATGGCATTAGGGACATTAATTATTAAGGAAAAATTAGGAACAAGTGATAGAGAAACTATAGAACAGATTAGAGAAAATCCCTATCTACAATACTTTATAGGTTTAAATTGTTATCAACAAGAGCCACCACTGGAATCTTCAATGCTAGTTCATTTTAGGAAAAGAATTGATGGAGAATTGATAAACAAAATCAATAAAAAATAGTAAAAAGAGAAATAGACAAGAGTGATAAAGAAGTAAAAAAAAAGGATTGTCTCCAAGAAAAAGGAGAAAAAATAAAAAATAAAGGTAAACTAATTTTAGATGCGACTTGTGCGCCAGCAGACATCAAATACCCAACGGATTTAGGCATATTAAATCAAGCCAGAATTGAGACAGAAAGAATAATAGATAATCGTTATAAACCATTAAGAGTAAAATTGAGAAAAAAGCCGAGAACTTCTAGAATAATTGCTAGAAAGGAATACTTAAAAGTAGCTAAAAAACGAAAAGTATCTTATCAAGAAAGAAGAAAAGCTATCGGGAAACAGTTAAAATACCTTAAGAAAAATTTAGGAAATATAGAAGACTTAATTCAAGCTGGGGCTTCCCTGGAAAATCTGAGTAAAAGACAGAAAAATTGTCTAGAGACTATCAAAAAAGTTTATGAACAACAACAGTCAATGTGGGAGAATAAGACCCAGAGTGTTCCTCAAAGAATTGTAAGTTTAACTCAACCGCATATTCGTCCAATAGTGAGGGGAAAAGCAGGAAAACCAATAGAGTTTGGAGCTAAACTCTCAGTAAGCTGTGTAGATAACTATGTGTTTCTAGACAAAATAAGTTGGGAAAACTTCAATGAATCTTGTCATTTAAAAGAACAAGTAGAAAAGTATAAAGAAACGTTTGGCTATTATCCCGAATCCGTCCATGTAGATAAAATTTATCGAACTAGGGAAAACAGAAATTGGTGTAAGGAAAGAGGGATAAGAATCAGTGGTCCGAAGTTAGGAAGACCTCCGAAAAATGTCAGTGAAGAAGAAAAGAAACAAGCCCACTCCGATGAATGCTTCCGTAATGCTATTGAGGGAAAGTTTGGACAAGCTAAACGAAGATTTAGCCTAAATCTCGTAATGACAAAACTCCCTGAAACCTCCATTACATCTATTGCTATTACATTTTTAGTTGTCAATCTTTGTAAACTTCTGAGGCAGTTTTTGTCGCTTTTTTTGTCCTTATTTACTAATAATAGAACAGGGGAACTCATCAAACCGCCTTTCATTAATTTTGATTATACTTTAAACAATTTTTATGTACTAAAACTTATTGATTTGTCAGAAAATTCTTGGTCAAAAGTGGCATAAATTTTGGAGAAACTTTTTCAGCAAACCCTAATTAGACCAATTCCCAGTAAAGCAAAACTATAAGCCGACATATAACCCAGATTCCGCACTTCAAAATGTAGTATAAAAAAATACATAGTTTTAAAAAGTCCGAAAATCATACCTGGGCAAGAATATTTCTCTTTTCATTAAATTTTTAGGAAAAATAATCAAATTAAGAAGATTTATACTCATTGAAAACTTAGCAAGACTCAGCACAAACGAAGGAGAGTTTCCTCTTCTCATTTGATATCATTAGACTCTTATTCTTTTATTATTTTTGCTTTATCCAATTCAATTTATAGATAATATCTTTGACAAGATGCAGGTAATAAACTCAATATAAAACGCCTTTCTTCTGTTAAATTGACAATTTGTTTGACTCCGTTTAAAATCACATAATGAATACCTTGAAAATATTGAAATATCCACCTCAAAGTCGGACGCAATGTTACTTTCCCTACTTGATTATTTATTCCTTTTTTGACTCTTTTTAAACAATTTCTTAATTCTCTTTGCCCAAGTTATAAATCAACAAACACAAAGACATTAAAAATAACATTGTTTCTATTCTTTCTGGTTTTTCAACGAAGAAACTATCAGTAAAAAATAAGGGATCTTTCAAAAATCGAAATCCTCTTTCCGTAGATTGCTGGTTTTTATAAGTTATCAGAATTTCACTAGCTTCTAATTTATTTTCCTCTACTAAGTTAGTTGCTAAAATAAATTTTCCTGCTTCTTTAGTCTTTCTACTTATCTCTTCATCTTTTTTGATGATCAGACTAATCATTTTATAAATCTTTTCCTTTTTTTTCGAGTAAGTTTCAATCAGTTCAACTTCTTTTATTTCCAACAATCTCAATTTTTTATTAATAGCTTTTAATTTATATCGAGCAGCTTGAGGATGTTCAAATTCTTCAGATTGTATTTCTTTAAGAAATTTTTGGGATTTCTTCTCTTCTTGGGAAAGTTGTTTTTCTAGTTTTTCCAAATCACTTTTCTGTCTTTTTTCACTCAAGACTATTAACCAAGTTTGCTTGATTCCACCATAAGTAACAATTTCTTCTTTCCAGGTATAACTTTCTAAATTTAGGTCACTTCTTTTTTCTTTATCTTCATCTTTTACTTCTTCCACCTCTATATTTTGCACTAATTCTTTTGCTTTTTTTATGGTCATTGGAACTCTCGTTATCCATTTTAAATGTTGGATTAGTTGGAGATTTTCTTGACCATATAAAGCACTATCACAAACCATGATACTATCAAACTTTATTTGCTTTTTGAATTCTACTAAAACTTTTCCAAATACAGCTTTATCAGATTCATTTCCATCTCCTACTCTCACAAATAATGGAATATCTCCATCTTGGCTTGTTATTAAATCCAAGACACATTGTTTTAAGTCTGGTCTATGATCCCGAGAATATCCTTTCTTAATAAAAATTGGTCTTTCTTTAATAATTTTTTCTTCTTCCTGTTTCTCTTTATCTTCTTCCCTTTTATATTCTCCATCTAAATGAAATGATGTGGAATCTAAATGGGAGTATTTAAGGTCTATTTTAAATTTTTTAATTACTTCTAAAACTACTTCAATAAAAATATCATTTAGTCCATATTTATATAATTCATCCATTACTCTCCCAATTTTATCATCATTAAGGTAATCAGGTTTAATTCTTTCTCCTAACAATTTCTCAATGGCTTTATCTTGAAAAAACTGACTGAATAAATATAGAGGTCTTGAAACAAATCCTAGTCCATTGATTAAAATAGACTTAACTACTGTACCTGCTGAGATTTTTTCTCTAACATCTATTCCTAATTTATTATTAATTATTTTGACTATTCCTATTTCATCAATTAAGCCAGCTACTATCCCTAAATGGTCTAAATTTTTAACTTGTATTTCTTCTAAATAAGACATTTTTCGCTCTTTTTTTACAGAGGAAACAACTTAAACAATTATCCCACTTTTTTGTCTTCAAGAGCTTAAGCAATTATACTTAATTGTTAACCCCAGGCTTGTAGTATTTAATGCTACTTTTTGAAGTGCGGAATCTGGGATACAAGAACGGGAGATTGAAATTTGTTTAGATGATTTTGGAACAGCTTATTCTTCCTTGAGTTACTTACACAGGTTTCCTGTTAATACCTTAAAAATAGATCGCTCCTTTGTTATGCGGATGGAACCCAATAACGAAAACGCAGAAATTGTACGAGCGATTGTTCATTTAGCTCATATTTTGGGGTTAGATATAATTGCAGAAGGCGTTGAAACAGAATTACAATTAGAACAATTAGAACAATTAGGGTGTGAACAAGGGCAAGGTTACTTTTTTGCCAAACCTCTACCCTCTTTAGAAGTAGAAAAATTGCTACAAAACCCCCCAACTTGGAAATATTCAGATTCTCCCTGAAAATATATAAACGTGATTATTATGACAGTATTAATCCCTATTAACAAAATATATCTTAATCTCGGTAGCAAGATTAGTATTCCTAATTTAAGTTGGCTGGAATTTGAAAATATTTTAGAGGAATTAGGTGAGAAAAGAAACCTCAGATTAGCTTATAGTCAACAGTGTTTAGAAATCATGTCCCCTTTACCAGAACACGAACGAGTTAAAATATTAATTTCTGACCTGGTTAAAATTATTCTTAAAGTTCAAAGAAAACCTTGGGAAGCTTTAGGTTCAACTACCTTTAAAAATAAGACTATGGAAGCAGGAATTGAACCTGATGAATGCTTTTATATTAAAAATCATCAAGCAGTTATTGGTAAAAATAGATTAGATTTAAGCCAAGATCCGCCCCCTGACTTGGCCATAGAATCAGACTTGACCTCTTTAACAGAAATTACCGCCTATCAAAAGTTAAAAGTTCCTGAATTATGGGTGTATCATCAAGGTAAATTAACCATCTATATTTTGCAAGAAAAAGAGTATAAAAAATCCTCTATTAGCCTCAATTTTCCTGATGTCAAGATTATAGAAGCTATACCAAAACTAATAGAACGAGCTAACCTATTGGGAAGTAGTCAAGCTTTATGGGAATTTGAAGAAAATGTAAAGGCGACGCAACAAAGTCCTTAATAGAGTAGTCAGACAACAAGAAAGTCAAAAAATCCTGACTTGATTGACTCCTTCTGTCGAACAAAAATAGCCAGATTGAACAATTAAGCGATCGCCCTAAAAAAGATTGAGTACACTAAAACAATAGAATACACTCAAAGCGATCAACGAGATAGCTAAACTATGTTTTCCATGCCTATTGTCTCAAAGAAAAACATTCTAGGAACCCTCGGCTGCACCTTAGCTATAATCACGGGTACATTAACCCTAGAAACCACTCCCAGAAACGTACAAGCGCAAACCCTAGCCCCCAATAGTCCCCTCACCGTTCGCTCCGATATTCAAGAAGCCAACTCAGAAACAGGAGTAGTTACCGCCAGAGGTAACGTACAATTTTTCTACCCTGCCCGTCAAATACAAGGAACTTCTGTACAAGCACAGTATTTTAGCCGAGAACGGCGTTTAGTCCTCACCGGAGACGTTTATGTACTGCAAGAAGGCAACAGTATGCGGGCCGAAAGCATGACCTATCTCATCGATGAAGGACGGTTCATTGCCACCCCAGAAACAACCCAACAAGTAGAATCAATTTACCTCGTCACAGAAAACCAAAACAACCCCTCTCAACCTGCTCCCGTGTCACCGGCTCCCCCCTTAGACACCACCTTGCCCACTCCCGACTTTTAAATCCCGATCTATGACACTGATTTTAGAAAATATCCATAAAACCTACGGAAAAAGAGACATTGTTAACCGTGTCAACATTAAAGTTGCCCCTGGGGAAATAGTTGGACTCCTCGGTCCTAATGGAGCAGGGAAAACAACCACCTTTTATATAGCCACTGGTCTCATTAAACCCAATAAAGGCAAAGTTTGGTTAAATCAACAAGAAGTGACTCGTTTACCCTTGAATAAACGGGCCCGTCTCGGTATTGGTTACATGACTCAACAACCCAGTATTTTTCGTCATCTGAGTGTAGCCGACAATATTCAAGTAGCCCTCGAACAAACTAACGTTCCCTTTCGACAACGGCCCCAACGCCTTCATGGTTTGCTCAAAGAATTTCGTCTGGAAAAAATTGCCCATACTAAAGGCTCCCAAGTTTCCGGAGGGGAAAGAAGAAGAACCGAGTTAGCTCGTTCCCTAGCGGTGGGGAAACACGGACCAGACTTTCTACTCTTAGATGAACCCTTTGCCGGGGTAGATCCCATCGCTGTCTCAGAAATTCAAACCATGATCGCCCAATTACGCGATCGCCAAATGGGTATTTTGATCACCGATCACAATGTTCAAGCAACCTTAGCCATTACCAATCGGGCTTATATTATGAGGGACGGTCAAATCTTAGCCGCCGGCAGTGCCGAAGAAATATATAACAATCCTTTGGTGCGACAGTATTATTTAGGAAATTAGAGACCACAGATCAACTCTAAAAGCACACACATTCATTATGGATATTGGTCAAGCAAACCCCGTTAAAGTCAAACTAAAACCCCCCATACCTGGTTTATCGATCATGGATCGTTACCTGTTTATTGAACTGCTGTTACCTTTTCTGTTTGGTATGGGCATTTTCACCTCTTTAGGTTTATCCATTGGGTCATTATTCGATCTCGTGCGTCGTGTCACCGAGTCAGGGTTAATGTTATCAGTGGCCTTAAAAGTTTTACTGCTGAAACTACCAGGTTTTGTTAGTTTGGCTTTCCCCATGGCTATGTTATTAGCAGCTTTGATGGCTTATACTCGTTTATCCAGTGACAGCGAAATTATCGCCCTACGCAGTTTGGGGGTTAGTATTTATCGTTTAATCATTCCTGTTATTCTTTTTGGCTTCATGGTTACAGGATGCGCCTTCATTGTTAACGATTGGATCGCACCGGCAGCCACCCATGAAGCGGCTGTTACTTTAGAAAGGGCAGTCAATCAAGAAAGACCAGACTTTAAAGAACGCAATATTGTTTATCCCGAATATAAAACCATTCAAGAAGAAAACGGCCAAGAAGCCACGGTTTTGAGCCGTTTATTCTACGCAGAAGAATACAACGGCGAGCAAATGCAAGGGTTGACCATTTTGGATCGTACCCAAGAAGGGGTTAACCAAATTGTTACCTCTGAGTCCGCTACCTGGAACATCTCTAGCAATACTTGGGACTTTTTTAATGGCACCATTTACCTGATTGCCCCAGATGGTTCCTATCGCAATATTGTCCGCTTTCAACATCAACAACTGGCCTTACCCCGGGCCCCCTTAGATTTAGCTAACCGTCGTCAAAATTTCACAGAAATGACCATCGCCGAAACCAAAGAATATCTCAAAGCCATGCAATTAAGTGGCAATGAGAAGCGCATCAGAAAGGTTCAGGTTCGTCTTCAAGAAAAATACGCCCTACCTTTCGTTTGTTTAATCTTTGGTTTAGTAGGGGCAGCCATTGGGGTTAGACCCCAGAACACCAATAAGTCCACCAGTTTTGGGGTCTGTGTGGGTTTAATTTTCGGTTACTATCTCCTAGCCTTTATGAGTACCTCCCTCGGTATTTGGGGCATTTTAACCCCGTTTCTGGGAGCTTGGTTACCCAATATTCTCGGATTGGCCGCCGGTAGCTTATTATTAGTTCAATCAGCAAGTTTACGATAGTCTCCAAATCAATCAATTGTTAATTGTTAATTGCTCTATGTCTGAACCCCCTTCTTTAACCATCGGTTGGCTTTACCCTAACTTAATGAGTACCTACGGCGATCGCGGTAACGTTATCTGCATACAACGCCGTTGTCAATGGCGGGATATTCCTGTAACTATTCTTCCTTTGGATCAGCAAACAGAACCAGATTTATTTAAGAGTGTCGATGTCATTGTTGGTGGTGGGGCCCAAGATCGTCAACAAGAAATCGTTATGCGAGACTTACAAGGGGCAAAGGCTGATATCCTACGCAATAAGTTAGACGGAGGAACCCCCGGAGTGTTTACCTGTGGATCACCTCAACTTTTAGGCCATTATTACGAACCGGCCTTAGGCCAGCGCATCGAGGGGTTAGGATTATTAGATTTAGTTACCAAACATCCAGGGCCGAATGTTTCTCGTTGTATTGGTAATGTGGTGTTTGAAATTACTGCTTCTCCCCTAGCAGAAGATTTACAACAAATGTTAGGTCAAGCACCGATTATTATAGGCTTTGAAAATCATGGGGGACGAACTTATTTAGGAGATGTACAACCCTTGGGCAAGGTTAAGTCAGGATACGGCAATAATGGGGAAGACGGTTACGAAGGGGCTTTTTATCGTCATGCGATCGCTACCTATTCCCACGGACCCTTATTACCCAAAAATCCTTTTGTTGCTGACTGGTTAATTAAAACCGCATTACAAGAAAAATATCAAAGGGAAATCCAGTTAACGCCCCTCGATGATAGTTTAGCCCAACAAGCAAGGGCAGCTATGTTAAAACGTCTAGAAACTGTGGCCTAACTGGACAGTTAATATCAATTTTAAAATAGTTACAATGAGCAAATCTACTTCATTTAAACCTTCTTTTATTACCATAGCTTTGATTAGTTCTATTGTCATTACCTTAACCACCTATATTTTGAGAGGGTTAGGAATCTTAGGATTTATACCAGGAATTGTTATTTTGCTGTTGATCGCTCTCTCGGTTTTCATGGGCATTTTCTACAGTATTTCAGAAAGAAGACGTTTCTAGAAACAATTATGAGAAATTTTTGAGAAAAAGCTTTTGACTCAAGGTTGAAATTTGGGTGAACTACCCCAACTAATTGCAAGCAATATAGTTCGGGCTTCCAATCTCATTAGGAGTTGCGTCTAAGAGACAAGAAATCTTACCCCCTAGCCGTCTTACACTCCCTCCATTGGCAGTATCGCTAGTTCCTAACGACAATATCCGTAAGGCTTCATTTCTAATGTTTATTGAGGCGTTGATGTCGCGGTCATGGTTTGTATGACAATGTTCACAAGTCCAGTTTCTAATATCAAGAGGTAAGCTTTCCACTTGATTTAGACAGACATGACAAGTCTTAGAACTAGGAAAAAACCTATCAACTTCAACATAAGTTTTCCCTTCCCTTTCTGCCTTGTATTTAAGCATTGTACAAAACATTCCCCAACCACAATCACTGATAGCTTTAGCTAATTTGTGATTTTTTACCATGCCTTTGACATTGAGATTTTCTACAGCAATAACTTGGTTTTCGTTGACTATCTTACGGGATAGTTTGTGCAGAAAATCTTCCCGACATCTAGAGATTTTGGAATGGACTTTAGCTACTAACCGTCTAGCTTTTTTCCTAGTATTACTCCCCTTTTGTTTACGAGATAATTTTTGTTGTTTACGCTTCAAGTTCTGTTGATGTTTAGCTAAATGTCTAGGATTATCAAATTTAGAACCATCACTGGTAACAGCAAAATCGGTTAATCCTAAATCTATTCCTATAGCTTTCCCCTCTGTTGAAGCTTCTGGTTTATCTAAACCATCATCAACTAATACAGAGGCATAATATTTACCATCACTATTTTTTGAGATCGTAACTGTCTTAATCGTTCCCTCAAAATCTCGGTGACGACGACAATAAATTTTACCGATCTTTCGATTTAGCTTGATGTAATCCCCTTCAAAGGTAACATTAGCAGGATAACTCATCGATTGCCGACCATGCTTTGATTTGAATCGAGGGAATGAAGCTCTTTTATCAAAGAAATTTTGGTAAGCCCGTGAGAGATTTAACGCTACACTTTGTAAGCATTGAGAATAAGCATCACTTAGGGTTTGCTGAAAAAGTTTCTCCAAAATTTATGCCACTTTTGACCAAGAATTTTCTGACAAATCAATAAGTTTTAGTACATAAAAATTGTTTAAAGTATAATCAAAATTAATGAAAGGCGGCTTGATGAGTTCCCCTGTTCTATTATTAGTAAATAAGGACAAAAAAAGCGACAAAAACTGCCTCAGAAGTTTAGAAAGATTGACAACTAAAAATGTAATAGCAATAGATGTAATGGAGGTTTCAGGGAGTTTTGTCATCACGAGATTTAGGCTAAATCTTCGTTTAGCTTGTCCAAACTTTCCCTCAATAGCATTACGGAAGCATTCATCGGAGTGGGCTTGTTTCTTTTCTTCTTCACTGACATTTTTCGGAGGTCTTCCTAACTTCGGACCACTGATTCTTATCCCTCTTTCCTTACACCAATTTCTGTTTTCCCTAGTTCGATAAATTTTATCTACATGGACGGATTCGGGATAATAGCCAAACGTTTCTTTATACTTTTCTACTTGTTCTTTAAAATGACAAGATTCATTGAAGTTTTCCCAACTTATTTTGTATAGAAACACATAGTTATCTACACAGCTTACTGAGAGTTTAGCTCCAAACTCTATTGGTTTTCCTGCTTTTCTCCTCACTATTGGACGAATATGCGGTTGAGTTAAACTTACAATTCTTTGAGGAATTGGACTTTAGATAAAAAACAATTGTTAGCGTAAATTTTACGCTAAACATATCTCCAGAGCTAAAATAGAGAATTAAGGTGATTTTAAAAACTCTCTTTCCATCTTTTTAGGGGATTTTAAATATTAAATAGCTTCATTCAGTTTCGGTTCCAATATAGATATCTAAGTAGCTTTCAGTTAGAGATTGAATGACTCGTTCTCATTCATCAATGAGATTTCTTCTAGTGAGTTTTTCTACAGCATCAATATGAGCAGAACTTCCGGCTCGTCCTAAATATTTATATTTGGTTTTTTTCTCATGATTAGTGGCCATAGGAAAAATTGATTCAGCAGCCTGTAGTTTATAATACCAGTAGATTGTTCCCTTTCCATTAACCTGATAACGAATAATATGACAATTAGCTGGTGCTACTTCCCCTTCCCGTTCAATTTTCTTTATTTTCTGTTTAAGAGAGCGAATTAGACTCTTAATTTGTTTGGCTCTCAGGTGGACATCTTGACTGGTCTTAAGTTCGGAATGTGATGACATTAGCCTTAACTGTAACAAATAACCTCTTTTGATGTTAGCGTATATATTCCGCTAATTTATAAGGTAATAAATTTTAAAAATGACCAAAAATGAAACGGCTACGTCTGTCGAGGAATTCCTGGTGTGGAGGTCTAACCTCTTCCAAGGACTAAAAGCTAGAAAAGAAACTATTATAGAATTACTCGATGCCCTCTCCAGTAACCAACAAGCTCACTCAGTCGTTGAATTGTCTCTCAATCCTTTATTTAGAAGAGATTATAACAGTTTATATAGAGGAATTCAAGAGTTTTTACCCACTCAAACTGACCCTAATTATGAACAGAGAATTGAGACTTTATTTTCAGCGGTATAGAGAACAATTCCTCCCACTTCAAAACATTATAACTTATTTGGTATTGACACAACTCCCTGTCCACGACCGTTTGCCGAAACGTTAGCGGATAAAACCTTTATTCATTACCCCAATCCAATTAAGGGAAATAAACCCATTAATATTGGACATTGTTATTCCGTTGTCTGCGCTTTACCTGACCAAATAGACACAGAAAAAGTCCCTTGGGCTGTCCCCTTATCAGGAGAGCGAGTTCCCTCTAAACATAAAGGAGTAAATCAAGGCAATCAACAACTAAAAAAAATCTGGCAAAGTTCTTTATTTTCTGATAAATTATCTGTCTTAGTGGCTGATAGTGACTACAGCCAAAAGGATTTTATTGGGGAACAAGTTAAGCATGAAGACGTAGTTAATATTACAAGAGTTAGAAGTGACCGAGTTTTTTATCGTCAATTTATTCGGGACCCAAATCAAGCCAAAACTTCGGGACATCCCCGTTGGTATGGGGATAAATTTGACCTTAAAGATGACCAAACTTGGACTGAACCTGATGAAGTTCATCATGTTCCCTTTACAACGAAAAAAGGTCGTCAATTAACAGTGACTATTTCGGGATGGAAACAGATGTTAATGAGAGGAACTAAAAACTATAAAATGAACAATCACCCCTTTACTTTACTCCAGATTGTTGTCAGAGCTCAAGAAAGAAATAGTATTTGGAAACCTATGTGGCTTATTGTTATTGGTTCTCGGCGCGATGAGTTAAGTTTAGTTGATTGTTATCACTGTTATCGACAACGTTATGACATGGAACATCTTTTTCGATTTGGTAAACAAAGATTATTGATTACATCTTATTTAACTCCCGATGTACATCATGAAGAAAATTGGTTTAAACTAACACTTCTTTCTTATGTAAATTTGTGGGCTGCCAGAAAATTAGCTGTGGTTTTACCCCGTGATTGGGAACAGTATTTGAAGACTAATAAATCCATCAAAATCACCCCTAGTCTAGTTCAAAGAGACTTTTCAAGAATAATTACGACCTTGGGGACTTTCGCCAAATTTCCCAAACGTCGAGGTTTTTCTTCCGGACGTATTAAAGGTTACAAAAAAGCCCCACGAACTCGTCATGATGTTATCAAGAAAGGGAGCAAAAAATCAACTGAAAACTTAAAAGCTCCTTAGTTTTCCTCAGAATCTATAGATTAGCCCTATTTGTCAGCCAATTTTATTGACTGATACAGAGCCGATATTTTGGGATTTTAGTTTAGCGTAAAATATACGCTAACAAACTTTTTTTGTCCAAAGTCCAATGAGGAACACTCTGGGTCTTATTCTCCCACATTGACTGTTGTTGTTCATAAACTTTTTTGATAGTCTCTAGACAATTTTTCTGTCTTTTACTCAGATTTTCCAGGGAAGCCCCAGCTTGAATTAAGTCTTCTATATTTCCTAAATTTTTCTTAAGGTATTTTAACTGTTTCCCGATAGCTTTTCTTCTTTCTTGATAAGATACTTTTCGTTTTTTAGCTACTTTTAAGTATTCCTTTCTAGCAATTTTTCTAGAAGTTCTCGGCTTTTTTCTCAATTTTACTCTTAATGGTTTATAAAGATTATCTATTATTCTTTCTGTCTCAATTCTGGCTTGATTTAATATGCCTAAATCCGTTGGGTATTTGATGTCTGCTGGCGCACAAGTCGCATCTAAAATTAGTTTACCTTTATTTTTTATTTTTTCTCCTTTTTATTGGAGACAATCCTTTTTTTTTACTTCTTTATCACTCTTGTCTATTTCTCTTTTTACTATTTTTTTATTGATTTTGTTTATCAATTCTCCATCAATTCTTTTCCTAAAATGAACTAGTATTGAAGATTCCAGTGGTGGCTCTTGTTGATAACAATTTAAACCTATAAAGTATTGTAGATAGGGATTTTCTCTAATCTGTTCTATAGTTTCTCTATCACTTGTTCCTAATTTTCCCTTAATAATTAATGTCCCTAATGCCATTCTAAATAGTTTGGCTGGCGCACCTTTTTCTGCTGAAAAAAGTTTAGCATATTCTTCCTCAAAATCATCCCAAGGTATCAACTCTGCCATGATTACCCAACGATTAGGTGATTTCCAAGAAAAAGTTTCCCACCCATTCTCAGAATCTGTTTGTAGAACATCTCAAATAAGCGAAAAGGGAAAAATAAAAAGTTGTTCGCGGATACTTTCCGCGAACAAAAACCTCCCTATCTAAAAGAAAGAAATACGCTAACTTTTAAATTAGCTTTGACTATTTTTAAAAAGGAAATTCACTTAATTTTACACTCTTATTAACTTTTTAGACTAACTGGGTCTAATCAAAATATCCCATTTAGGTAAGTGAGGATTACGTTCTAAACGTTTCTCAATTTCCTTCATCTCTTTTTTCGTTAAAGAAATGCCTTTTTGATAAACTTTTTTACTTAACTTAACTATCGGATTTAAGCCTTTCCATGTCATAGTTTTTACCCAAGCTAACATCGTTTGAGCATTTCTCAGAAGTGTTCCGTTCCAATGCCTCTCTAAAATTCCCCAACATCTTTCTATGGGATTATATTTACTGTGATAAGGAGGAAAATATAGTAATTGAATAGATTTCTTAGTTTGGTCGGCAAACTCTACCATTCTCTTCAAAAATTGCCTTCTTATTCCACTATTTTCTGCTCCATTATCAACTTTAATTTGGATGTTCTCTAGTTGCTGCTTTTCAGTTATACTCAGACTTGTCCACCATTGCTCCAAGTTATCTACCATGAAATCACTCGTTTTATAAGAACTTCCAAAAGTTACATAAAGTTGCCCTGTATCTTCATCTACAATCCCACAAGGAACGTATTTTTCTTTAGTTCCCATATCATGATCTTGAGCTTGATTATAACCTCTGGTTTGTCCGCCACGTGAATATTCTCCTATTTCCACAGTTGCTTTACAATGCATACTTAAACGTTTCACAGAAGGGTCTTTTTTTCTATCTTTTTTCTCTATATTTTCGAAGATAGCGTCCGTCTCCGAGATTTTTTTTTAGGTTTATCTTTTACCACTTTTCTTAATCGATAGCCCAAACGATTTAAAATATCTGCCATTGTCGAAGCAGCAGGAACCTCCTCTCCATTATATCCTAGATTTCTTAATTGTTTAATGGCTTCAGCCGCCGTTAATCTTGTATAGGCAATGGGATTATTAAATGTGGGGTTTTGTTGTGCGTGAGCTTCGGCTATTTCTTTCAATGATTGGGCAACTATTGGGTATCTTTCCTCCCATTTTTTACATCCACTATTGACTGATTGTAATCCTAAACACACTATCCCAGTTCGTTTTTCATGTAATCCAAGTTGAACATTTTTTCTCCCCCAACCAAACACGATTTCGGTTTGTCTGGCACTTCCTCCACAATACTTGAGACACATTTCAGCTTGAAATGAACGACGCTCTGCTCCCGTCATTTTTGAGGCTGCTAAACGTAAATCATCGACCATCGACGGGGTTAAGGGATGATTTGTCTGTTTTAGCTTCAATTTACTCTCTCTAATCTTTTTACCTCTTCATTTTAATCTATTTCTTCTGTTTTTTCAGACAAGCCAATTATGAAATTTTAAAGTTGTGTACCAAGATCCGCTAACTCTCTGTTCCTTTTATTTCTTGAAAGCCTTTAGTCCAAGCTATTACCCCCTATGGGAAAAGCTTTCTCGGAAATCACCTAAACCTTGTACATTATCCTTTACTTGAGCGACCGATAATATCATAACACAAAGATAAGATTGGGAGGAGGCTGCGCCGTTTATTTTTTTGATTGGCATTCATGAGGGGCTGTATCTGCCGTCGCACGGCAGATTTTATAAGCCCCGTCCCCACCTAAAATACTGGTGTTTCTTTGAGAATTTATAGGTGGGGACTTCTGCCAATAATTTTGTTAAAATATCCTTTGGTCAACAAAATAAGCTAACCTAGCTTAAGTACAGGTGCAATACCTCAAGCAAAACGGCTTATCTTTCCATCGCAAGAAAGCCATCAGCTATACTGAGGAGACAAATTTATATATAAGCTGTGCTAATTACTTATAGAGAACACCAGAAATATGACTGGAAAAGTATTCGATGGTAATCCTACTCCTGCTGCCTTCTTAATCCTCATCCTTCCCCTTGCTGCGATTATCGTTCTTCTTTACAAGGCTTGGATCTGGATATTGGGATTTGTTGCTTTAGTGATTGTCTGGAAATTAGTGGACAATTATCAGTGGCAACGGTGGAGCGAGAAGATTAACCCCATTTTTAACCAATTAATCCAAGAAAATCAGGGACAAGTCACCCCGATGGATTTATCCCTGAAAGCAAATTTAAGTGCAGGAAGTGCTAAACGTTTCTTGGCGAGAAAGGCTGAAGAATTTAGCGCAACTTCTCGGGAATTACCAGAACAAGGAAAAGTATATTATTTCATTACTGCCAGCACTTTAGGCAGCATTCTCGATGATAGTGAACCAGTGGCAGAAGAACCAGAAGAACCCGAAACCTTTGATATTGATGATGATGATGATGATGACATCGAGATCCCTCCCAATAATCAGGTGACATCCCAACCATCTGAGGTTTCTTCCCCCCCATCCACCACTTCTTTATCAAGTCCTTTTGCTCAGTTGGCCGCCCTTAAAGAAGAACGAATGCAACAAGAAGATCAACCCTCTGAGGTTGCTTCCTCTCCATCCCCAACAGAAACGCCACAACCCCCACCAGAACAATTAACCCCCACACCCCCTCCTGAAACTACCCCATCTGAAAATACTTCTCCTGATAGCGATAAAAAGGAGAAATTTAAGCTCATTCAATCAGATTTAGCCAAAAGACTCGATACAACTCCCAGTACCATCGGCCGTCGTAAAAGCGATGATAGTTTTGCGGAATGGAGTCAAAGCAAAGATCCCGATGGCATCGCCTGGAAATATCTCAGAAAGTCTAGGGTGTTCATTCCTGTTGATCCCGATAAACGTTATGTTTAATGTAGGCCGATGCACTCCCCACCTTACCAGGGTAATATGAAAGTTTGTTACAGATTCAGTCAAACCCGAACAACAATTGATATATTAGTAATTGAAGCAAGTAAAGCTTCCCTGGCAGATCAAACAGCCCAGTGAAAGTCGAAAAGTAAAGTCAAAAAGAGGTAAGTAAACGCTGTTTAAACTAACATCTGTCTCGTATCCCAAAACAACACCCAATCCCAAAATGGATAATTCCTCAAATGGGTAAACAGGAAGTAATACCGCAGATTCTGCTTAGAAGGTGGAAAAAAGATTAAGCGATTGCTGGGTATCTTCAGATAGTATCAAGAAAGAGAGGGATGACACCACAGAGTAGGGCTTGGGTGTTGTTTATTGTGTTAGTTTGCTGATTATTAATAATTAACCTATTTGGTTTGTATTATAATGGTTATAGATTCATCCTGATTATTATATAGGGTTCTCTATGTCAACCCATTCCCTCAATGGAAAAATTATTCAACAACGCCTGATAGAGACAATCAGGAAGATTCACGAAGTACCGGAACTGGCACAGGTATGCAGTTTAGTGGCTACTGAAGCCAAGGAACTGCTAGGGGTAGATAGAGTGTTTATCTACGAACTGGGGCGCAAGTTCTAAGGACTTGAGGGAATGTCATCAGAAACTTCTCATAGGTATACACAATCGGTGGAGAATAGCTTAGAACAAGCTTATCAGCGTAACTTACCATCGCCACCAATACCCTCAGAGAACTGGCAAAATTGCTCGGAAATAGGCACAGAGATTACCAAGCTACTGATTCCCATTGGCTCGCAAAAAGAGGAATGGGGCATACTAATAGTAGAGCATAGCTCAGAACCGCGCCCTTGGCAAGGAGAGGATACCAAGTTGGTGCAGGAAATTGCATTTCATTTTAGTATTGCAGTAGAGCGTCATAGAATGTACCAACAACAACAGAAGCAAGAAGAAATACTCACTCAAGCCGTAGAAAGAGCGACAGAAGAACATATCACCCTCGCTGATATTATCGATAAAACTCGTCGCTCCCTAGACATCCAAACAATTTTAAGCACAACTACCGCAGAAACCCGCAAATTTTTTAACTGCGATCGCGTGGGGGTTTATCGCTTTAATACAAACCATAGCGGAGAATTTATAGCCGAGTCTGTGTCAGGGGGTTGGCCATCCCTGCTGGAAAAGTCTTCTCAGGATGTGGATAACCACAACGAAGACTGTAACAGCAACCTTTGGGATAATTTAGGATTGAGCGAAACATACTCAGAAGAAACTCAAACCAACACTTTTAACCCTGATGACTTATTTCTGGTTTGTGACGACATTTATCAAGCAGGGTTATCTCCATCCTATCTACAACTGCTAGAAAGATATCAAGCTCGATCTTATCTTCTGGTGCCTATTTATAAAAATAGAACCATCTGGGGATTCTTAGTCGCCTATGAAAATAGTAGTCCCCGTCACTGGGAAACCAGAGAAATTAACTTTATGGTACAACTAGGGATAAATCTGGGTATTGCCCTACAACAAGGGGATCTCTTCGCCAGAACCAAAGAACAAGAACAACAACTGCAAACTGCTTTAGAAACTGCCTTAAAACAACAGACAGAAACTTTACTCAGGACTAACGAAAAAGAGAGATCTCTAGGGCGAGTCATCGATAAAATTCGTCAAACCCTGGACTTAAAAACTATTTTCCAAACGGCCGCTACCGAAGTGCGGAAACTATTAGGGGTAGAACATATTGCTATCTATCGCTTCGATGCCAGTTATGGAGGAAAGTTTATTTTTGAATCTGCTTCTGGGGACTTTGTTTCTCTGGTGGAGAAAAGTTGGAATGATGATTATTTAATCGAAAGCCAAGGGGGAAGGTTTAAAGATAATCAACCTTGTATCATTGAAGATATTTACCTAGAGACAAACGTCTCTGAATGTTATCTAAACACTTTAGGTAGTTTTGGGATCAGATCCCTGGCCATTTTCCCTTTGTTTCAAGGTTCACAACTATGGGGACTGTTAGCAGGTTTTGAGCATAGTCGTTGTCGCCACTGGCAAGATGAGGAAATTCAGCTATTCAACCGAGTTGCTTATCATCTGAGCGTGGCTCTGCAACAAAGCTATCATTTTCAACAACTTAAACAGTACGGCGAAGAACAAGCGATGATCGTAGAGGAAGAACGGGCTTCCTCGGAAGTTGTTGATAAAATTCGTCGTACTTTAGATTTAAAAACTATTTTTCAAACCGCTGCTACAGAAATTCGTCATCTTCTCAAGACAGATCGGGTCTGTATTTTTCGCTTTGATCCTAGTTCAGATTTTGCCTTGGCAGAATTAATTTCCGAAGATGTGGCTAGTGAGTATAATTCCGCTTTGCAAGCAAAAGTAGAGGATCACTGCTTTGCTGAACATAAAGAACCATTCTTTCAACAGAATCACATTTTTACCATTGACGATCTCAGTAAAGCTAATATATTAGACTGTCATCGTCAGATTTTAGAACGGTTTAACGTCAAATCAAATTTGGCCGCTCCTTTGTTGACAGGAAACACACTCTGGGGGTTACTGTGTATTCATCAATGTTCGGGTCCTCGTCACTGGAAAACCAGAGAAAAAAGGTTTATTACCAAAATAGCTACCCATCTCAGTGTCGGTATTCAACAAGCAGCACTACTCAAAGAAAGTCAGCAACGGGCAAGGATTCTCGAAAACACATTACAACAAGTCCAGGCTCAAAAACAACATTTAGGGGAGATAGCCAACCAAGAAAAGGCTTTAGCTGGTGTGATTGAGCGAATACGTCAAAGTTTGACCTTAAAAACCATTTTTTCCAGCACCACAGAGGAAGTTAGACAGATATTAAACTGCCATCGGGTGGCGGTGTATCGTTTTTGGGAAAATTGGGGAGGGGAGTTTATATATGAGTCTGTGGGGGAAGGTTGGACACCCTTGGTGGGTGAGGGGGCAGAGAAACCTATGTGGGAAGATAGTTACCTGCAACATACCCAAGGAGGGTGTTATCGTAACCAAGAAATTTTCTTCGTCAGAGATGTTGCCACAGCAGATTTAAGCCCTTGTCATCGGGAGATATATGAGCAATTCCAAATGAGATCATTAATCACGGCTCCTGTCTTTGTCGGTGAAAAACTGTGGGGACTTTTAGGGGTTTATGACAATGAGCAGCCCCGATATTGGCAGCGAAGGGAAATAGATTTAGTCAAGCAGGTGGCTAACCAGTTAGGGGTTGCGGTGTATCAGAGTAACTTACTCAGGCACACCCGAAAACAATCACAAACCCTAGAAAGAACCTTAGCGGATCTTAATGCGATCGTGGATAATTTAGGAGACGGTTTATTGGTGGTAGATAGTTTTGGGAGAATTACTCGCCATAACCCCAAATTACTGTCTATGTTTAATGTTACATCTTCTTTATTGGGGAAGCGAGTTGTTGATATTTTTCCCTCTGAGTTATTTCCTTTACTAAAAAAGCCAGGATTAGAGCAAGAAGAAGTGGTTACAGTAGAAATGCCTTTAGCTAATAATCGTCTTGGGCAAGCTTTAGCAAGTAGGATTATTAAGCAAGAAGAAGAAACTGGAATAAAATATCTGGGTGTGGTTATTTTAATTCGAGATATAACTAAAGAAAGGGCAGTAGATCAGATGAAAAAGAACTTTTTATCTATGGTTTCCCATGAGTTAAGAACTCCTTTGACTTCTATTGTTGGCTTTTCTTCATTAATCCGTGATAAGCTCAATGAGACAATTTTTCCTGAGATACAAAACCCAGATAGCAAAACAAGCAACGCTATTGAGCGCATTCAACAAAACTTAGACATTGTGGTGTGTGAAGGGGAAAGACTAAGCAAATTAGTTCATGATTTTCTGGACATGACAAAAATTGAGTCTGGAAAAATAACCCTGAATTTGTTTCCTATTCAACCCAGTACGGTTTTGGATTGGGCCATCGGTTCTGTTAGTCCTTTGTTTTCTAATTCTTCTGTGGAGTTAGTAGAAGACTTTTCAAGAGATTTACCGACTATTTTAGGGGATGAAGATCGTCTGATTCAAGTGTTTGTTAATGTGATTTCTAATGCCTTGAAATTTACAGAAAAGGGATCGGTTACCTGTCGTGCTGAAGTAGATCACGAAAACCTTTTGATTTCTATCACAGACACAGGCATCGGAATAGCAGAAAATGATTACAGTAAGGTTTTTGATCCGTTCCAACAGGTTGGTAATGTTTTAACCAACAAACCACCAGGAACGGGTTTAGGGCTATCTATTTCTAAACAAATTGTTGAACAACACGGAGGTAATATTTGGTTGACTAGCAAGTTAGGGCAAGGTACAACATTTTTTATCAGTTTTCCCTTAACACAAGAAAATTAACGCTTTCAATTGATTGACTAGCTCAATATTTATTAAGAAAAGAAATTGAGCTTAGATCCTAGAGTAAAATATATACCAATCACCTACTCTATTTTAGCATTTTCTGAAAATAATGTAAGTAATTATCAATTAAGAAAATGATCTTAGCAGTTAATTTATGCTAGGTTGCTTTTAGTTACCTATTGTTTTAACTTGTTCTGTTTTTTCTCAATTAATTATGCTTATCTCATTCCTTATGAGAGTTATTAGGATCTTCCTACTTTCCTCAGAATGACAATTTAGTAATTCAGAATTAAAAATCAATTTTTTATCAATTATCAATTATCCATTATTAACTCTTGAGTAACACTTAATGTTAAACTGTCATAATGAAGAAAATTTTAATTGTTGATGATGAACCCAATATCCTTATTTTAATGGAGCAAATTTTAGAAGAGCTAGAAGACTAAGGGATATTAATTTTGACAGCAAAAAATGGAAAAGAAGCACTAGAAATAATTCAACAAGAAAAACCATCATTAGTATTTTGGATATTATGATGCCTTATGTCAGCGGACTAGAGGTTTGTAAAAGAGTAAAAGAACATGATAATCTCTCCCATGTTTATATTATTCTGCTAACGGCCAGAGGACAAAGTTTTGATAAAGAAAGCGGGATGAACGCTGGTGCTGATCTTTACATAACTAAACCGTTTCGGCCTAAAGACGTATTACTCAAGTCCAAAGAAATTCTCGGAATTTCTAACGTATAATGGAATTGGAAGTGGTTAGATAATTTTCACCAATTTCAGTATTTGTAACCGTTCTTAATACGTGTTCTTTCATGTAGACTACAATGTGTAGTGCTATACATATGACTCCTGACTAATCCCATCCTTGTTAGCTGACATGATTCAAGTTAAATTAAAAAAGTTGTTCAGGAAACCTGATCTCAATTCCTTATTAGAGAATTTCACAGAAACATTTAATTTATCATTTTTCATTAGCGATACCCAAGAAAATGTACTTTGGGGTAACTTTAATGAGAGTTATAATTATCATTATCCCATTGTAGTTGATGAGGAAATCTTAGGTTGGGTTAAGGGGAAAAGCGACAAGATTAATGCTGTGTGTCAGATGTTGAAGTATATTGTGAAAGAGGAATTCAATAAAAAATTGTTAGCGGCTGATACATTGGAAAAATATGAAGAAATTTATTTTTTATCTAGTATTTCCCATAAACTTTCAAAGTGTTTAACCTTTGAGGAGATTATGAAAATTATCACCGTAGAAACTAATAAATTGCTCGAAAGTTCAAAAGTTTATATTAAATTATTAAACGATAAAGGAGAGTTAGATATTTTTTCCTTGATAGGAAAAAAGTTAAGCAAAGGTCAAGGAACCATTGAGAGTATTAGTGGTTATGTTTTACGTTCGGGAGAGGCAGAGATCGTTAATGATGTGCAGCAAGATTATCGATATATTCCGTTAGCTGATGACACAAAGTCTTTGATTTGTGCGCCCCTAAAAGTACAGAATCAAACCATCGGAGTAATTAAAGTTATCCACAATGAATCGGTTAAATATACCAGCGAAAAATTAAAATTATTTACCGCTTTAACTTCCTAAGCTGCCATCGCCATTCAAAACAGCCAACACCATGATCAATTAATAAAATATTCCCATACTTTAGAACAAAAAGTGCTTGAACGAACTAAAGAGTTAGAAAATGCAAAGGAAAAATTAGAATATTTAGCTACAGTTGATGAACTGACCCAACTATATAACCGACGGTATTTTAATGAATATTTAGACCAAGAATGGCGAAGGTTAGGGAGAGAAAGAAAGTTTATCTCCCTAATTGTCTGTGATATAGACTATTTTAAACTTTATAATGATTATTATCATCATCAAGCCGGAGATAAATGTTTATATCAAGTTGCTCAGTGTCTGAAAAATTTAATCAAAAGGCCAGCAGATTTAGTGGCAAGGTTTGGAGGAGAAGAATTTATCATTATTCTTTCTAATACTAACAGTTTAGGTGCTGAAAAAGTGGCACTAAAATTATGTAACGCTGTGGCTGCCTTAGATATTCCTCACCACCGTTCTAAATGTAGTTCTCATGTTACCCTGAGTTTAGGGGTTGCTACTACTATGCCTAGGGTAAAAGTTTCTCCTCAAAAGTTAATTCAAGCTGCTGATAAGGCACTTTATAAAGCCAAGGATAGGGGAAGAAATCGTTTTGCTACTGTTGAGTTTAGTCCTAAGATTATCCATTGATAATTCGCTTTAAAACCTCTCCTTAAAAGGATAAAAACGACAAAAATATTCATTTTTATCAATCCTCTTTCATTGACATAAGAGATAATTGTCCATTATTGAACTAAGATTTTGGCCAGACTTTTTCCTTATTAATTGGTTGTTCTTCTCCTGGGGGAACTGTCCTTTCTTCCATGAAGTAAATTTCTAGACTTTCTAACTGTTCCTCAGGAGGATGATTATTGTTCCATTCTCGAATTAAGTAGTCAACAAAATGGGGATAAAGTTTTTGTCCAATGGCACGGTTAAGGTTAATATAATAGACACGCCATTGAATAGTTTGATAGATTTGTCGGCGTTGTTTTAAGGTAGGTTTATCCCAAGAAATAGGACTATTTTCATCAAGAAGGTTGACTGTTTCGCCATTGTTTAATTTTCCAAGAATAACGTGCCATCCGTCATCCCTTGGTGGTTCTGGGGCGAAAATACTCCAAGACTGATCTAAACGGGTTAAATAACCAATAATATTAATCCGTTGAAAAGTGCGACGATTTAATAAATTACGGGTAAACAAAATCCAATCTTTTTTATTATTATTGCGATACTCTTCATTACGGGCAACTGTTTGCTCAAGAAACCCTTTTAGATTCCACATAGTTGTTAATAATAATAGTAATAGGACAACTAGATTAAAAGGAGAAGAAGATTGAACACTTAAAGGATGAAACTTAAAAGGTTTGGTAAAATTTCCTGCAACTTTGCGGTTAGAAGCAATCATTTCATAGAACTTTGTTCCCCCATTCATCATGGGTTTCCAACGTAATAAAGGTTCTAAGAAAAATAGAATAGGAGAAAGACTCACTACATAGGCGATCGCCTCAAATTTATAATGACGTTTTTCTTGCCAATCTACCACAACCCAAGAATTCTTTTCTAACATATCTTCGTAGATAGATTCGTCACCTTGTGCTTCTAATAAAGGGGTTCCTGGTAAGATTAATAAAGTACGAATTCCATGCACCACTTTCTTACAAAAACCACAATCTTTATCGTAGTAAATTGTTAATCCTCTTCGAGATTTTGTACTAACTTTTTCTTGTAGTTTGTCTCATACTTCTGTGGGTAATAATGCCAACCAATTAACAATACTTAGGTAACTTAAAACCCCAATTGCAAAACATAATTCAAAACCAATATATAGAAGAATAAAAGAAATAATAGCAAGACAACGAAAGAAGCTAGTCCGAACAGGAATAAAAATTAAAAATGGTCCTATCCATTCAAAAATTAACGCCCCAAAGGTTAGTATTTGTAGAATAGGAATGGGAAAACCTAAGAGCAAATGACCAAATTCTGTGGCATATTGATCGAAATGAAGAGAATAATAAACTGCATCACCATCGGTCCACCAAAGTTCGCTTTTTGTTTTATAAGCTGCTGACCAACTATAGATAAATATTAGTTGTATCATGAAGGCTAATGTAGCTACATTCATGACCTTTTTTGGTAAAGGTTTCGGGTTAGAATTGAAAGCACTATCAATAGAATAGGAGCAACCTAACGGCAAAAACATCGACCAAAAAAGCATTGCTCACAAAACATCATCCCCAGCAAATATTAAGGCAGGATTACGATTTTGTAGAGAAATATTTAACGCCCAAACCGCAATAACTGCCAGTCTAGTCCGATAGCCGACTAATAAGCATAAACAAAGAATGAAAGCGATTATAAAGAGGAAAGTTTGAAACCATAAACCACCATTAAGTAGATTTAACGACCAATACCAAGGGTGAAGTAAAGAATTAGATTCCGGTTGAAGGGCGATAAAAGAAGCAAATAAATTGGAATGTAAAGCTTCTCTAGGTAACACACCTTGATCCGTATAATGTGCGGAAACACCTCTAAAACGGCTGAACAAATCAGCCATAACCACTAAAGCTAAACCTATCCTAAAAACAGCAAGCGATCGCAGGTCTAGTCCAAAAATATTTGTCAATTTTGAAAATTTTTCTTGATTCATATCAGTTATTAAATTTTATTATAAAAATTGTTCAGGTAACAGTTAACTGTTCACTGTTCACTGTTAATTGTATTGATGACAGGTTTTAGTTGTTCGGCCAATTGTTCTGAGCGTAGTTTTCTCCCTTCAAAAACAAGGTTATGATGAGTATCAGCAAATAAACTAGAATCAGTCTTTAAATTGTAATCATTCTTATCATAAACAAGAGGAGCAATTTTGCTTAATTTTTTGCTAATATCCTCCATACTTGATAAAGTTTTTTCATCTTGACTGGCGTAAACCCAAGGCAAAGATAGAATTAAAGTAGCATCTTTGTCCTCTACTTCTTGCCGAAACTGTTTAATTCTTTTAACTGCATGGGGAGAAATGGATTTATGAATTGTCCATTGCCACCATTTCCCGTCACGATATTTAACCGTGCTGGGATCGCCTTTTTCGGTTAAAGGTTCGGAATAGTAACCTGTAAAACGTCCTTTTTCCACTAGATCAACAGCAGACTTGGTGAGGGGCCTGAGACTAGGAACCCCCTAAAATTAATAATCGAGGAGAGTCTTTGACTTGTGCTGCTAGGGACATTTTTTGAAAATACATCCCCCTTAAGAAGCTTAATTCACCACCGTAATAGACATTATAGATAAATCCCAATGACCAGGCTGCCGCTGCGGCGATCGCCCAAGGAGCTAATTTTAAAAGTTTCTGCATAATCCTTTAACAGGATATAACATTGTCTCAGTTTAACTAATAAAAGCGATTTAACAAAAATGGCTAAATATAGATTATCTTGGTTTATTATAGGTGCTGGTGTCGCTTTTTCCCTGTATTTGCTAGGGCAAGTCCCCAACGGGGTTTATTTTAGTGGGGATGGTGGACTTAAGGCTTTATTAGCGCAACAGTTGGGTGAGGGCAACTTGCGCATTGATTTAATTACCCCTGATGCTGAGTGGATTCATCAACTATGGAGAATGGGTTATACCCTTATGAAGAACCGTTTGTTTATTACTTGAATGATCGTTATTACATCACCTTTCCTTATCCTTTTTCTTTGATTACGGCTCCTTTTTATACTTTATTTGGTGAACGGGGTTTATATTTTATTCCCTTGGTTTCTACTTGGTTGATTTGGATTGGTTTTAATCTTTATTGTCGTTATGTAAAATTGAGTCCATTTCAGCAATGTTTAGCTGTATTTCTCTTGATTTTTGCCTCTAACTTGACTTTATACGCTGGTATGTATTGGGAGCATACTTTAGCGGTTCTCTTTTGTTTAATTGGGATGATAATTTTATTGATACCGAGGGAATCAGTAACAGTAAAAGAAGCAATTTGGGCTGGTTTTTTCGTTGGCTTATCTGCTTGGATACGCTCAGAATTTTTGGCGATGGTTGCTACGTTAACATTTTTAGTGGGTGTGATGATAATTCTCAGATTAGTATCTAATAAAATGTTTGAAAATAATCTGGATTTGCCGAAGCTACTGAACTTAGATAAACTTTCGTATTTAGGGGATAAGGGCTGGATTTTTATTGTCATGATGTATGGTACTGTTGGCTTATTTTTTATTAGTAATCAAATAGTATATGGTCATTTTTTAGGAATTCATGCCCTACAAATTGTCGAAGGATTCTCAATAGCTAGGCGTTTAAGGGAAGCTTGGGAGAGTTTTCTAGAAATTATAGTTACCTTTTTTGAGTTTTATCCTGTTGCTTGTTTCTCTTTACTTTACCTATTATTATTTTTGGTAAAAAAACTATCAAGAAAAAACGCCAAGAATCATTTTTATCACTTTTATTATCTTTTCTCTAATCACCAGCGTCTATTGGGTCAATACTCATGGCTTGGTAGAAATAAAACTTTTTGTTAAACTTTATGGTATTGTAATTATTTTGTCTGCGATCTGGTTATTGTTAGCTTGGAAAGAAGAAATCAATGTAACCCAAAGGATGGCTTTAGTTTATGTGATGGGGTTATTATTTACTATAGGGGTTGGCTTATTAGTAGATTCTGGTTCAGATGAAATCGCTGTGGGAGGAAAACAATGGGGACAGAGATATCTCCTAATTCTGCTGCCTTTTTTCTCGATTATGGTTGTTCAGCAATTGCAAGTTTTTCTGGACAACTCCAAATCGATTATTAAATATTATACAATTTTCCTCTTCTCCGTATTTGTTATAATTGGATTGTATAAAAATATGTATTTAGGGACAAATTTTTTCCAGAAGAGCCATCAAGGAGTCACCGAAACTATCGATTTTTTTACATAATGATCCCCGTCAAGTTGTGGTAGTGTCTCATCAATATGCAGCGCAAAAATTAGAGTCTCCTTTAAGAAAGGATAAACTATTTTTCCGAGTAGACCAACCAGAGAATTTGATCAAGCTAGGTCAAATACTAACCCAAAATGAGCAGTCAGATTTTATTTATGTTTGTTATCCTTTCCGTAAGTGTGAAATTCCCACTTCTCCTTCTAAACCATTCACCCTAGAAGATAACAGTAACGCACTTTTTCAGGTTCAATTTAATCCTTTGGGAGAGAAAGGAAAGTACACCCTTTATGAAGCAAAAGTTATGGATGTTAATTAAGTTAACTTGCAGGAACTTTGATCTCCAATTCGACATTAACCAAATAACCTGATACAATCCAAAAATAGAGGCAAATTTTTACTCATTAAACTTAATATCATGATTCAACAAACCACTACTCAAAGCATGGTAGAAGAAATTACTTATAATGGACAAGTTTTAGCCATTGTTCTTCCCTATGAGTTTCGTCAACCAGGGATTCATTTTTTCACCCCAGATAGTTACTCTCAGCAACTTGCTTACATGAGACATCCAGAAGGGAAAGTTATTAAACCTCACATTCATAGACAAGTTCGCCGAGAGGTTTTTTTACCCAAGAAGTCTTATTAATTAAAAGAGGGAAACTACGAGTAGATTTTTATAACGACCATCGGGATTATTTAGAAAGTCGTGTTTTAAAAGCAGGTGATGTTATCCTCTTAATTAAGGGTGGTCATGGGTTTGAAGTTTTAGAAGAACTAGAAATGATTGAGGTTAAACAAGGCCCCTATGTTGGAGATAACGATAAAGTTCGTTTTTCAGGTATTGATGGGAGTCAGGCCGATATAAAATAAAAATTGGAACTAGCTTAATAACTATTTATCCTGAAACTATAATTATCATGGCTGACTTTATCCCTGTTAACGAACCCTTACTAGACGGTAATGAGAAAAAATATTTGAACGAATGTATCGACACTGGTTGGATCTCTTCAGGGGGTCCCTTTGTGAAGCAGTTTGAGGCCAAATTTGCTGAAACCGTCCGTAGAAAACACGCTATTACTGTCTGTAATGGTTCAGTTGCTTTAGATGCTGCGGTGGTTGCCTTAGACATCCAAGCAGGAGATGAGGTCATTCTACCTACCTTTACCATCATATCTTGTGGTGCAGCCATTGTCAGAGCCGGAGGTATTCCTGTGGTGGTAGATTGCGATCCTCTCACCTGGAATATGGATGTTAGCCAAATAGAAGCCAAAATTACCCCCAAAACAAAAGCGATCATGGTAGTTCATATTTATGGTCTCCCTGTAGATATGAACCCCGTCTTGGAATTGGCTGATAAATATGGCTTAAAAATTATCGAAGATGCAGCAGAAATGCACGGGCAAACCTACAGGGATAAACCCTGTGGTAGTTTCGGGGGTATTAGTACCTTTAGCTTTTATCCTAACAAGCACGTTACCACAGGAGAAGGGGGAATAATTGTCACCGATGATGATAGTTTAGCCGAAAAATGTCGCTCCTTACGTAACCTTTGTTTTCAACCACAAAGACGTTTTATTCATGAAGAGTTAGGTTGGAATTTACGCTTTACCAATCTACAAGCTGCTGTTGGTTTAGCACAATTGGAAAGATTACCAGAATTTGTGCAACGAAAGCGCAAAATGGGGGCTTTTTATACTGAACTTTTAGCCGAAGTTTCTCAGCTAGAATTGTCCTTAGTTAAAACTGATTATGCTGAGAGTATTTATTGGGTTTATGGGATGATTATAAAAGATGACGTTCCCTTTGATGCAGCAGAAGCAATGCAACGGTTACGAGAGAAAAAAATAGGAACTCGTCCCTTTTTCTGGGGAATGCACGAACAACCCGTTTTCCATAAAATGGGACTCTTAAAAGACGTTTCTTGCCCTGTAGCAGAAAGGTTATCTCGTCGAGGTTTTTATGTTCCCAGTGGTTTAGCTTTAACAGAAGATCAGATGAAACAGGTTGTTATAGCTGTTAAAGAAGTGTTTAACTAAAATTAGCTAAATACAATTTACAAGAAAAAGAAGAAACAAGAGTTTTTCAATTAAGTTAAACTCAATAAATAGCAATAATTTTATTAACTAATGAGCATGATCGATAAGCCGAAAATTTTAGCCCTTGATTTTGATGGTGTCATTTGTAATGGGTTAAAGGAGTATTTTCAAACAACCCTAAGAACTTATCAGAAACTATGGAAAGATGACTCTCAAAATGATTTAGAAATATGGGCAAATTCTTTTTATAAATTACGCCCCGTCATCGAAACAGGGTGGGAAATGCCTATTTTATTACGAGCATTAGTATTACAGTATGAACAGGACAATATTGAAAGTAACTGGCATAATGTTTGTTCAGAAATTGTTACCAAAGAAAACTTAAATAAACAACAAGTAATGTCAGCACTTGATGGAGTGAGAGATCATTGGATTCAAACAGACTTAGATAACTGGTTAGCTTTACATGAATTTTATCCAGGGGTGTTAGAAAAGTTAGGTAAACTGTTAGATTCTTCTACCCTTTTATATATTGTCACAACCAAAGAAGGAAGATTTGTTAAACAGCTTTTAAAAAAACAAAATTTGTCTTTTCCTGAAGATCATATTTTTGGCAAAGAAGTTAAACAACCAAAGTTTGATACTTTACGTCAAATCCTTAAAATTAATCAAGAAACTCCTAATAATTTATGGTTTATTGAGGACTTATTAAAGACTTTAAATAAAGTAAAAAGTCAAGAATATTTAACAGAAGTTAACTTATTTTTAGCTGACTGGGGATATAATACAATCAAAAGTCATGAACTTGTTAAACAAGATTCTACTATCAATTTACTTTCTTTATATACCTTTTCTCAAGATTTTTCTGAGTGGATTAAGTAGTTAATTTTATAGCAGTACAAAAAAATATTATGATATTACTAAAAGCTGATAATTAATTGTTTATCAACACATTCCTTTTATATAGAAATCATTTATCAGTTGTGGGAATTAATGTTGAAACTTAT